>Ga0214544_1009608_pt1 | contig 14997 bp, 13 predicted proteins | sample CNSS3metaG_FD_160074 | JGI IMG/M metagenome (GOLD analysis project Ga0214544, IMG submission 160074) | Root nodule microbial communities from cowpea collected in UCLA plant growth center, Los Angeles, California, USA - CNSS3 | ecosystem: Host-associated > Plants > Roots > Nodule | place: USA...
TTTTCTGAATTAAAGTTTTTACTAATATAATGAAGACTCATAATGTTTTGACTCATTTGTGGGGTAATAATTTTTCTGAATTAAAGTTTAGCGGGTACGGGTATCCACGGGTACGGATACTATGATACCCGTACCCGCCCCATTAACATGCGGATATCAAAAATACTCATACCCACAGGTAGCGGGTATCCATTTTTAATATCCATTTCTTATCTGTTGCGGGTTTTATCCGCAGATACCCGAGGATACGGATTTTTTTGACATCCCTAAACGTCACACAGAGATAATCAATGTAGCGTAGTCCTGGGGTTTTAAACACAACCCCTACAAAAAGAACCGGGCACACCACAATGCCAAAGGAAAACGGAAAACCAACCTAACAAAGAGCGTAAAGTAGAAACACATGAAACGATACATGGGCCTTAGCCCTAAAGAAAATATGAAGAGAACTCCAGCCAGATGGCTAAGCAGCAGAATCACCATTCCCTTGTTGGCCACGAGAACCTCGCCCATCTGCTCCCATCAATCGAATTGATGATCATCGCAAGAAAGAAGTACCACATACAAGACAATCATACAACAAATAGGGTAAGCTAGAGCCAACACATTTTCACCATACAGTCAAATACAGTATCATCATCCCATATCCATATAACAACCAAGCATGTCATGACTCTTCATTCAATAAACTACGACTCGACTCGACTCATCCGGATACGTATAACTTAGTCGGATTCAGCGGATGCTTGCACTTGTGGTGGATAACCCTGCTCGACCCTGAGTTGCTCATCTCCGAGCTATGTGTCACAAGGTTAGCCCTTAATGAATTTCAGGTCTCTTGCTACTCTCACCACAGGAGTCAGTCTGCTCTAAGTGAGACTAACTGGATCCTTAGAGTGTCAGGATGCAACCTTAACTTGAATACTTACCTAGTTATACAGATGGGGCACCACTATGGATACCCACTAACAGGGGCCATGGAATTACGTCCCGACCACTGAAGCGCGACATTGGAGGTCTCACCTAGAGACCCCAAGGAATTTATACGTTGACACGGACCAACATTCATAGCTCAGCAATAAAAGAACATAAAATCATATTTACATTTCCATACCAACCCCTGAGATTAATTCCTCATACGCATCATATTTCGAATCCATACCTCTGATCATCACCACCCCATGAATCTAGGGCCTCATCTCATATCAATCACGTGTTCCTTTAGTTCCAAACCACTCATTCATTTCACATGTCTATATCATACCTAACCCGTCATACCCAATTCATGAATCATGCCAAACATACCTCATGCTCCATTATATACATATCACTCATCATACAATCATACTTAACCAAAACAGATCATTCAGGAACAAACAGACATCCAATCACAGCACTGTCTCGCCCAGCACCTCGCTCAGGCTGAGGGGTCTCGCTCAGGCGAGCCCCCCCCTCTGCCTAGGCGAGGGCACAAGAACAGGAGCATGAGCAACGCGGGATCTCGCTTAGGCGAGATCCCTCTTGCCTGGCCGAGTTGCGTGCTCGCTCAAAGCCACAGTGGGTCGCCTAGGCGACCATTCGTGGAGAAAAAGGCTTAGGCGAGCCTCTGTTAATCTCGCCTAGGCGAGACTAGCTCGCTTGGGCGTGTTTATCAGTGCCCGCCACTGTTTTCACCTGCAACAGACGTAAATACGTACCACAAGCAACAATCCCACCGTATCATACATCCATATAAATAGGCAAACACAAGGAGATCACCAACCATATAAAATAGCAAACTCGTACCAAACAAACCGAAGGGTCCTAGCTTCCCTTACCTGGAAATGGGTTTGCACGGGACTTCTACACTGAAACAAGGAGCACAACAGCTCTATAACCCGACTCGCAAACTAGAATAGCTAGTTAAACGAGTCATTATAGAGTTTCCGACTGTGACTACGGAACTACACTAGACAAAGGCGATAAGGTGAAAGAGTACTTACGTGAGCAGAACAATGGCCAAGATGGAACGTGAATCGAAAGAACGTCAGAACCCTAACAGAGGTAGAAGACAGCTACGGCTCTAATGCAAGGATAACGATTTTCTGAAATGCCAAGAAGTGAAGGGTTTAGGGCAGACCCTAAGACTTTATCTGTTGGGCCGATCTTAGGCCCACTTACAAGGGCAGCCCACTAACTTTTAGGGCAAAAAATGAAAAGGGGGCCTTACATTCTCCCCAACAAGAAAATTTTCGACCTCGAAAATAAGGACTCACCAGGTAAACAGATGTGGATGTGATTTTCTCATGTCCTCCTCTAATTCCCAAGTTGAGTCACCTGTTCTCCGATCCCATATGACTTTAACAAGACTGACGGTCTTTCCACGACGTTCCTCAACCTTGCTATCCTCAAGAGCGATAGGTGGTACTTCCACCGTGAGATCTTCCCTGATCTGTATATCCTCAGCTTCCAACACGTAGGCCGGATCGAATACATACTTCCTCAGTTGCGACACATGAAACACTGGATGAAGGTTCGCCAACTGCGGGGGTAAAGCTCATAAGCCACTGGTCCAATCCTCCTCGTGATCTGATAGGGACCAAGGAATTTGGGCGAAAGCTTCCTTGATCGGAGAGCCCTCCCCACGCCCGTGGTTCGGGTCACCCTCAAGAATACATGATCCCCCGCTGCAAACTCTAAAGGCCTCCTCCTACGATCAGCATAGGCCTTCTGCCTGCTCTGAGAAGCCAGCATCCTATCCCTCACCATCCTCACCTTCTCGGTGGTCTGCTCTAACAACTCTGGTCCGACCAACACCGCTTCTCCATCCTGATACCAACAAAGAGGAGTCCTACACCTCCTGCCATAAAGAGCCTCGTATGGCGCCATGCCAATGCTCGCATGAAAACTGTTGTTGTAGGTAAACTCAATCAAAGGCAGTACCTCATCCCAAACTCTCAAGTGGTTCAGTATACATGTCCTCAAAAAATCCTCTAATGACTGGATCGTCCTCTCAGACTGACCATCGGTCTAAGGGTGGTAAGCTGAACTCATGGTGAGTTTGCTACCCATAGCACCCTGTAACATCTGCCAGAACCGAGATGTGAACCGCGGGTCTCTGTCGGAAACTATGCTTGAAGGCACCCCATGAAGTCTCACTATCTCTTTAATGTACAGCTGAGCCAACTTGGCCATGGACATCCTCAAGTTCATCGCCAAGAAGTGAGCACTCTTGGTCAACCGATCCACTATCACCCAGATGGTGTCATGTCCTCTAAAAGTCCGTGGTAGATGTGTCACAAAATCCATGGAGATGCTATCCCATTTCCACACTGGTATCTCCAAAGGCTGTAGGATTCCCCTAAGTCTCTGGTGCTCCACCTTCGCCTTCTGACAAGTCAGACAGGCTAATACAAACTGTGCCACATCCTTCTTCATTCCCTGCCACTAAAAGTTTTCCTTGAGATCCTGGTACATCTTAGTCATGCCAGGATGCAAGCTAAGACGACTCTTGTGTCCTTCCTCAAGGATCAACTTTCTCACCTCAACATCATCAGGTATACATACTCTGCCTCGAAACCTTAGTATGTCATCATCACTCACGGCAAAGTCTCTGGCTTCCTCTGATCCAAGCTGTTCCCTAACCCTGTTCAGACCGGCATCCAACAACTGCCTCTCTCTGATCGAGTCCAAGAAGTCACTAGATATAGTAAGGGTACTACACCTAATGGACTCGGACCCCAACTCCACTTGTAGCCTCATGTCTCTGAATTTCTCTAGTAGTTCCACCTCCTTAATCATAAGGTGTGCAGTGTGCACTGTCTTCCTACTCAAGGCGTCTGCCACTACATTCGCCTTTCCTGGGTGATATAGGAGCTCAAAGTCATAGTCCTTCAGGAACTCCATCCACCTCCTCTGCCTCATGTTAAGCTCCTTCTGGTCAAACAAGTACTTGAGGCTCTTATGATCGCTGAACACTCGGAACTGAGCACCATAAAGATAGTGCCTCTAGATTTTCAAGGTAAAAACTATAGCTTTCAGCTCCAAGTCATGAGTGGGATAGTTACGCTCATGTACCTTAAGCTGTCTCGAAGCATATGCCACTGTCTTCTTTTCTTGCATCAAGACACAACCCAACCCGAGATGAGACGCGTCGCAGAAGACTTCAAACGGTTTCCCCACATCCAGAATTACCAATATAGGAGCACTCGTCAATCTCCTTTTTAGTTCCTGAAAGCTCTCCTCACACTTGTCCGTCCAAGTGAAAGGTTGGTCCATCCGGGTAAGCAAAGTCAGAGGTGCTACTATCTTAGAGAATCCCTATATGAATCTCCTATAGTAGCCTGCTAACCCCACAAAGCTCCTAATCTCTGTGGCCGACTTAGGGCTTTCCCACTTTACTACTGCCTCGACCTTTGTCGGGTCCACTGCAATCCCTTGGGCGGATATCACATGCCCCAAAAACTGAACCTCATCCATCCAGAACTCACACTTGGACAACTTGGCATACAGCTGCTTCTCTCTCAAAACACCAAGCACCAACCTCAGGTGTTCTGCATGCTCCTCCAGAGTCCGGGAATAGATAAGGATGTCGTCTATGAAGACTACGACAAACTTATCTAGGAAAGGTCGGAAGATCCTGTTCATGTAGTCCATGAACACCGCCGGAGCGTTGGTCACACCAAACGGCATAACCACATACTCATAGTGGCCATACCTGGACCTGAATGCCGTCTTCTGCACATCATCAGCCTTCACTAAAATCTGGTGGTATCCTGATCGCAGATCTATCTTTAAGAACACTGACGACCCATGCAACTGATCCATCAAGTCATCAATCCTCGGAAGCGGATACATGTTCTTGATGGTCATCTTGTTTAGTTGCCTGTAGTCCACACACAGACGTGAACTCCCATCTTTCTTCTTAACCAGCAACACTGGTGCTCCCCAAGGCGAAGTGTTGGGTCGGATGAACTATTTCTCCATTAGCTCATCTATCTGTTTCTTGAGTTCAACTAACTCTGCCGGAGCCATGCGGTAGGGAGCCATCGATACTGGGCCTGTCCCCGGCACTAGATCGATAGAGAACTCCACTTCTCTACTGGGAGGCAATCCTGGTACCTCCTCCGGGAATACATCCCCAAAATCCTGGACAACCGATATCACTGACGTTGCCTCTCCTCTCTCCACCTCCATATATGTGAAGATCATGTAGCACTACGCGTCGTCATGTAGTTCCTTCATAACACGCTGAGAAGACACCAACTCAGGCTCCACTACGTCGGGAAAAAGTAGCTTCTTCTCTCGACAATCTATCAGAATGCGATTGGCAGATAGCCAATCCATCCCTAAGATCACCTCCAACTCCTGTAGAGGTAGACATATTAAGTTCACCCTGTACCTGCGTCCCTCTACATCTACTGGAAGCCTAGCACACAAGGATGACGTCCTGACCAAACCCGATGCTGGAGTAGACACCGCAAGCTCACACTGCAGCTCGCGCACCGGCAGACCCAACCGTTCCACACATGCATATGACACAAAAGAGTGTGTCGCTCCAGAATCATACAACACACAACATCTCATCCCAGAAATCACATAATAACCCATAACAAGGTTACTTGAACCTGCAGCCTCAGCTCCGGTCATGGCATAGACTCTGCCCGTCGCCTGAGGCCTGTTGCCTCTGTCCCTCCCCTGATGTTGATGGGGTGTCTGAACTGGAGGGCGTGTCGCTGCCCTGGCAAGGTTGGGACAGTCTTTCCCAAAGTGGCCTTCCTTGCCACAGTTGTTACATCTACGGTAACCCTCCACACGTGGACACGCGTACCTCGGGTGGGGTCCTCCACATGTATAACACCGAACTCGGCCCTACTGAGGAGAAAAGCTCCTAGACCCCTGAGGCTGATGGTGGGGCCTATCATACGGTCTCCTCCGCTCCTCATGCCTGGGCTTGGACCCATATGGTCTACCGATCCTCTGAGGCGGCTGTGGCTGCTGTGGGCGCTGGCCTTCCACCTCGCGCTTCATCTTCTCCATCACCCTGGCCTTCTCTACCAGAGCGGCAAAATCCTTGATGGACAAGGGAGCCACCATCAAGCGGATATCACCGTGAAGACCGTTCTCGAACTTACGGCATCGCCACTCCTCATCGAGTGGCAGGGTGTAGAAACGGATGAGGTGTTTGAACCTCTCAGCATACTCCATCACTGTCTTCCTTCCCTGGGTCAACTGGAGGAACTCCACCTCCTTGGCGTACCGGATGCTCTCTAGGAAGTACTCTAAGAGGAATCTCTCCCTGAAAACCTCCCATGTCACTGGCTCATCTCTCTCCTCCAGGATGGATCTAGTACTACTCCACCAATGCTCTGCCTCTCCTGTGAGCATGTACACGAAGAACGCCAACCTGTTCTTCGCATCATAAATGCACTCCAGGTCCTTCAGCCATTGGTCTGCGGCGTCAGGACTAGTCTTCCCGTCAAACTTCGCCGGGTGGTGCTTCAGAAAATTCTCTAGGCTCCACTCCTTGACTGCAGGTCGTGGTTCAGGGCCCAACACAGGGGCAGCCGCTTTGTTCTCCTCCAGCTGGCGGAGGGCCTCCATGTGCTGCCGATGAGCATCCTCAGCAGCTACTCTCGCAGCCTCCATCTGCTGCATCATTGCTTGTTGCTGCTCAAGCGACGCCGCCTGTCGCTGCATGGATGTCTCATGCTGCTGCATCATCGCAGCACTCTGTAGTGCCATAGCTGCTACCATCGCCTCTATGGCTCTGGCGATATCGGGTGCGTCCCCCTAGGACGATTGAGAAGCTCGGTGAGGAGGTGCCATAGTCCACTAGCACACAGAAAATCACTTGGTTAGGCTTGATAAAGACAAGAATTTTAACTAAACACTCAGAGACACACAGAGAAAACTAAGTGGATAACCCAAGTCCACATACCTAAGGAATGACCGCTCTGATACCATAAATGTAACGCCCCATTTAATTTAATGCGTAAAATTAAAGGAAACGTCACACAGAGATAATCAATGTAGCGTAGTCCTAGGGTTTTAAACACAACCCCTACAAAAAAAACTGGGCACACCACAATGCCAAAGGAAAACGGAAAACCAACCTAACAAAGAGCGTAAAGTAGAAACACATGAAACGATACATGGGCCTTAGCCCTAAAGAAAATATGAAGAGAACTCCAGCCAGATGGCTAAGCAGCAGAATCACCATTCCCTTGTTGGCCACGAGAACCTCGCCCATCTGCTCCCATCAATCGAATTGATGATCATCGCAAGAAAGAAGTACCACATACAAGACAATCATACAACAAATAGGGTAAGCTAGAGCCAACACATTTTCACCATACAGTCAAATACAGTATCATCATCCCATATCCATATAACAACCAAGCATGTCATGACTCTTCATTCAATAAACTACGACTCGACTCATCCGGATACGTATAACTTAGTCGGATTCAGCGGATGCTTGCACTTGTGGTGGATACCCCTGCTCGACCCTGAGTTGCTCATCTCCGAGCTATGTGTTACCAGTGTTACGATGAATCAAATCTCCCTCACCACAAGGTTAGCCCTTAATGAATTTCAGGTCTCTTGCTACTCTCACCACAGGAGTCAGTCTGCTCTAAGTGAGACTGGATCCTTAGAGTGTCAGGATGCAACCTTAACTTGAATACTTACCTAGTTATACAGATGGGGCACCACCATGGACACCCACTAACAGGGGCCATGAATTACGTCCCGACCACTGAAGCGCGACATCGGAGGTCTCACCTAGAGACCCCAAACAATTTATACGCTGACACGGACCAACATTCATAGCTCAACAATAAAAGAACATAAAATCATATTTACATTTCCATACCAACCCCTGAGATTAATTCCTCATACGCATCATATTTCGAATCCATACCTCTGATCATCACCACCCCATGAATCTAGGTCCTCATCTCATATCAATCACGTGTTCCTTTAGTTCCAAACCACTCATTCATTTCACATGCCAATATCATACCCAACCCGTCATACCCAATTCATGAATCATGCCAAACATACCTCATTCTCCATTATATACATATCATTCATCATACAATCATACTCAACCAAAACAGATCATTCAGGAACAAACAGACATCCAATCACAGCATTGTCTCGCCCAACACCTCGCTCAGGCTGAGGGGTCTCGCTCAGGCGAGCCCCCCTCTCTACCTAGGCGAGGGCACAAGAACAGGAGCATGAGCAACGCGGGATCTCGCTTAGGCGAGATCCCTCTCGCCTGGGCGAGTTGCCTGCTCGCTCAAAGCCATAATGGGTCGCCTGGGCGACCATTCGTGGAGAAAAAGGCTTAGGCGAGCCTCTGTTAATCTCGCCTAGGCGAGACTAGCTCGCTTGGGCGAGTTTATCAGTGCCCGCCACTGTTTTCACCTGCAACAGACGCAAATACGTACCACAAGCAACAATCCCACCGTATCATACATCCATATCAACAGGCAAACACAAGGAGATCACCAACCACATAAAATAGCAAACTCGTACCAAACAAACCGAAGGGTCCTAGCTTCCCTTACCTGGAAATGGGTTTGCACGGGACTTCTACACTGAAACAAGGAGCACAGCAGCTCTAGAACCCGACTCGCAAACTGGAACAGCAAGTTAAACGAATCATTATAGAGTTTCCCACTGTGACTACGAAACTACACTAGACAGAGGCGATAAGGTGAAAGAGTACTTACGTGAGCAGAACAATGGCCAAGATGGAACGTGAATCGGAAGAACGTCGGAACCCTAGCAGAGGTAGAAGACGGCTGCGACTCTAATGCAAGGATAACGATTTTCTGAAATGCCAAGAAGTGAAGGGTTTAGGGCAGACCCTAAGACTTTATCTGTTGGGCCGATCTTAGGCCCACTTACAAGGGCAACCCACTAACTTTTAGGGCAGAAAATAAAAAGGGAACCTTACAATACTAATAATTCATACTGAAAAATTTTATATCATAAAGAAAGAAATATCAGAATAATAAAATATTAGTAATTAATAATTAATAAAAATAAAACTATTGTTACAAAAAGAAAATGGAATAACTATTTTTTTGAAATTAAAATTATTTTTATCGAAAAAATTTAAATGAATGAGTTAGATACTTAACTAAATAATAAAATATTAATAATTAGTAATTAATAGTAATAAAAATATGATGTTATAAACGAAAGAAAATTTGGAATAAATATGTTTTAATAATTAAAATTATTTTTACCAATCAATTTAAATGAACGAATTAATTAATTAATACTAAAATTAAAAAAGTAATAAAATATTAATATTGAAAAATCTTATACTATAAAAGAAAAATCTAGAATAAATTATTTCTATAATAAAATTTATTTTCATCAACAAAATTTAAAAGAACGAATTTATTAATTAACATAAAAATTTATAAAAATAATAAAGTATTAATAATTAATACTGGAAAAAATCTTATAGTATAAAAAAATGACATAAATATTTTCTTATAATTAATTTTTTTTATCAAAAAATTTAAATGAATTAATTAATTTTCAATAATTAAAAAATATAAAATATAAAACAAAGAAAAGTTGAAATAAATATTTTTTTATAATTTAAATTATTTTTATAAATAAGACTTAAATGAATAAATTAATCAACATTCAAATTAAAAGAATAGTGAAATATTAGTTAATTCTGAGAAAAAGTTTATACTATACAAGAAATAATATTTGAGATTAATGTTTTTATATAATTCAAATTATATTATTGATCAAAATTTTCGTCAAAAATTTAAATTTATATTATTGATAGAGTAATTATATGAGTCTAACAACATACATTAAATCAATATATCCATACACTCATTTGTATTTATAACGAATATATTTTACGTATTTTTGCATAATCTATCTTTTATATTTTGAGAAAGTTTACCCTATATTTTTTCATATATTATATCTTTTGTATTTTTACAAAATCTGCTCTTTATATTAATACATATATATTCACTTTCTAAGCTTATGAATAATCTTTTATGTTAATTTTATTTAAAATTTAATTATAAACTTAAAAATATTATTATTATTTTATAAATCTCTTTTTATATAATATATATTTAAATACCTTTTAATACAATATATATTTACTAATATGAAAAATACACACAAAGAGATATCAACACGTATGTAAGCATTAATTTAATATTAGTTCGTAATAAAGATAAAACTCCATCAAGAATTTATAAAAAAAGCTCAAATTCGATAATAACATTTAAAATATAAGAAAAGTTATTACATTAAATGGGGAAAAAAAAAGTGGAAGACAAAGTTGAATACCAGATGACGAATGATTAATCCTTGCTTGCTTCATGAGGAGGGAGAAAAATATTGAAATGCTCTTGGAATTGGTGATCATTTTCAATATTAACTGTTTTCTATTCAAACATTCATCGTATACTTTTTATATTGAATAAAAAAAATATCATAATTAGAGTGTCATTTTCAAAAGAATTCTCCCATGATCATTACCAAATTCCCCCCAAACCATTCTGAATTAATAATTGATTTGACATTTGATAAAACCCTCATCCGATAAATTTGTGAAGCTCTTGTATCTTTTGTAATAAACTTGCCCATTAGATCGAATCTATAAATATCTCCACAAACTCTGTCATCAATCATATTCAAACACAGTTTCTTCAACCTTCAATATACGATAATGTTGTTGTATATTGGAGTATTTGTACCCATTATTCTCTCCTTCATATTCTACCAGATAAGTAGGAGACATAAGAGAAATATGCCCTTTACAAAATTGCCAATCATTGGCATGCTACATGATCTTCTCCTAAATTTGTCCAACATTCACGATTACGCAATCTTGGTTTTGAAACATTATGGAGGTACTCTGATGTTCGAAGGACCTTGGTTCACAAACATGAACTTTATTCTCACCGCCGATCCAATGAACGTGCACCACATCACAACCAAGAACTTTAGCAACTATGGGAAAGGGTCCAATTTCGGTGAAATTTTTGAGTTTTTTGGAGGAGGGATTATTAATTCTGATAATCTCCATGCATGGAAACAAGAGAGGTCAATACTTCATTCACTGTTTCAAAGGCAAAACCTTAAGATCTTCCTTCGGAAAACCATTCAGAAGAAGCTAGAGAATGACCTAATTCCATTTCTTGATCATACATCCGAGGTTGGAACTGAGGTAGACTTACAATTTGCCCTTCGGAGGTTCACATTTGACATTGCCTGCTCTTGTTTTCTTGGTTATGATCCTCACTCTCTTCCAAACAAGAACACTAAGCTTTCTCAACCTGCTTATGAGAGAGCTTCGGTTGTGATCGAGGAGTCATTATTTCACAGGCACATCACACCGAGATTTTTGTGGAAGTTGCAGGAGTGGCTCCAGATTGGTCAAGAGAAGAAGCACACCGAGGCCAAAGAAATTTTTGATAAGTTCTTGTATGAATGCGTTGCAGCCAAGCGTGAAGAGAAAAACAGATGCAATAGCACCAAAGAAGTCCACGAATCTGATCATGACTTGTTGGGAGTGCTAATGGAAGAAGGAGCTCAAAAGGGGAGAATAATGGATAACAAGTATCTTAGAGACACTGCATTTACCTTTGTCTCTGCTGGAAGTGGCACAATCAGTGCAAGTCTCAGTTGGTTCTTTTGGCTTGTTTCAACTCATCCACATGTGGAAGCTAAAATTCTTGAAGAGATCAAAGATAATTGCATAGACCAAGATGGATCTTGGATTGCTTCTGGTGTGGAAGAGTTTGGAAAGTTAGTTTATCTCCATGGAGCTATATGTGAAGCACTGAGGCTTTTTCCTACTGTGCCCTATGATCATAAGTGTGCAATCAAATCTGATACACTTCCTAGTGGACACCATGTTAGTCCAAATACCATGATTTTGTACTCTTTGTATGCAATGGGAAGAATGGAACAAATATGGGGACATGATTGCATGGAATTTAAGCCTGAGAGGTGGATTTCAGAGAGTGGAGACATTATACACGTTCCATCTCACAAGTTCATAGCTTTCAATGCAGGCCCTAGAAGTTGTTTGGGTAAAGACATTACTTTCACTGAAATGAAGATGCTTGCGGTTGCTATACTCTGGAGGTTTCAAATGAAGGTGGTGGATGGTCATCCTATAACACCAAGAGTCTCTGTGGTGCTTACCATTGAACAAGGCTTGAAGGTTATGGTTACTAAGAGATGCACTTGATAGAAATCATTTCAATAATGGCAGATGATATTTATATTTTATGTCTTACGACCTACTTTCGGTCTCAGTTTCTACTTTGTTTGTGATGGCTAAATAATGTTGTGGTTGTCCAGTATTATAATAAAGAGAAATATCAGCCAGTGGGTTTATTCTCTTATACTGATTAATTAGTATAAGTGTGTTGGGTTTATAGAGGAAATATTGTTCGAGGAGATACTAAGATTTGAGCCCAAATCAAATAAGGGATCGATATCATCATTAACTTTAAACATTAACGAAACGAGTTTATGAGTTTTTTAGTTTATATGTTGCTTAATCATTTCTATTTAATGTGAGACTTAAGATTCGTACTTGGAAGCCAACAATCTCCTCCTCAAATATGAGTCTTTCACATTGGTATACTCTTCCTCTAACATAAACATAACGAGCACCATTCTCATACCACCATTAAGTTTTTCTTAACGATATACGCTTACTTAGAATCCTTACCAGGAAGACTTTCCATATAAGAACTATATTAATATTGTACTAGTCTAAGCTCAAATCATATAAGGAATCAACACCACTGTGGGGAGTAGAGTTGAACTTCATGATTACTGCTTGCAGATTGTATAAAACTTTGTTTAAATCTCGTTTTTCGAGCATTCATCATTATGTAACTCAATCACGAAGTCCAATCCACCAATTAACACTACATTCACTGAATTGTCTACTTTTTTTAACTCCATAATAGGTTAAAAACATCTCACGCACATCTGGGGAGTAATGCAAATATATGTGGGGAGTTAAGCCAAACTTTTTTAAAAAAGCTATAGAAAAAAGCCAATAAAATTAATTTAAATTTATTAAATACATCATTCCTATTTGATTCACTCAAACAAATATTCCTTTCCATTATCCAATCCCAATTCAATTAATTTGGTGGGAGTGTAGCCTTACAGAGCCAAAATTAAAACCTGTAACAAAAGCGGAGAGTTACGTCAACCTATGTGGGGAGTAGGGTTCAACTTTATGATTATTGCTTGCAGATTTTATAAAACTTTGTTTAAATCTCCTTTTTCGAGCATTCATCATTATGTAAATCAATAACGAAGTCCAATCCATCAATTAACACACCGAACTGTCTGCTTTTTCTAACTGCACAATAGGTTAAAAACATCTCATGCACATCTGGGGAGTTATGCATATATATGTGGGGAGTTCATGCAAAGTTTTTTTAAAAAAGCTGCAGAAGAAGCCAATAAACTTAATTTAAATTTAGTAAATACATCATTCCTATTTGGTTCACTCAGACAAATATTCCTTTCAATTATCCAATCCCAATTCAATTACTTTTATGGGAGTGTAACCTCACAAGAGCCAAACTTAACAACTGTAACAAAAGCGGGGAGTTACGTGAAATTATGTGGGGAATAGAGTTCAACTTTATGATTACTGCATTTGGATTGTCAAAACTTTCATTAAATTTCCTTTTTCGATCAATGATCATTCATTCACTCACTAATAGAGATGTCAATGTGAGCCGGAACCCGTGAGCCAACCCGGCTCACCACGGGTTCGAGCCGGGTCGGGTTGGGAAAAAAAAAATTTTGCGATAATGGGTCAAAACGGGTTGAGCTCACTTAACCCGCGGGCTATGTGGGTTCAAGCCGGGTTATGGTGAGCTGACCCACCAACCCACCTTTATTAAAAAAATGTAATTTAATAAAATTAATATTTCATTCAGAATCAGAAAAATGCAACGCAATCCCTAACTTCTTTCTCATTTTCATTTTTGACCCACGCAGATGCAGTTCCCTTCCCTCTCACTGGTGTCCGTCGCGGTGGTGCCACAGGTGGTGGTCGTCGATCGTTCTTTGGCAGCGGTGGTCGACGTTGGTGCTGGCCGTTCCGTGGTGGCCGAGCCGCAATCCCCAACCTAGTTCTCTTCTCATTTTAATTTTCGACCCACACAGACTCAATTCCCTTCCCTCTCACTGGTGTCCGTCACGGTGGTGCATAGAGGTGGTGGTCGTCGGTCGTTCTTTGGCGGCGGTGGTCGACGTTGGTGCCGGCCGTTCGGTGGTGGTCGAGTCGAGAAAAAACGCAATCCCTAACCTAATCCTCTTCTTATTTTCAATTTCGACCCACTCGCATTTCCCTTCCCTCTAACTCCTGTCCGTCACGGTGGTGCATAGAGGTGGTGGTCGTCGGTCGTTCTTTGGCGGTGGTGGTCGACGTTGGTGTCGGCCGTTCGGTGGTGGTCGAGCCGACGGTTCTTCTACTCCTACTGCTCATCTGCTTAGCCACTCTCACTCGGTACTGCGACGTCATTTTCATGTTTCTTTCTTTCTCTGTTTACATCTCAAATGAAACTTTTCATCTGTGCATTTGTTTTCTTGACTTAGGTGAAGTTGCGATTGAATACCCATCAATGTGGAGTTCGTCCTTGCTCTGTATAAAGATATAACTGTTCTGTTAAGGTATGCTCTATAAACTCTCTCTTGTATGTGCGCACATGCTTTGGGCAGATTTGTTTATGTGTTGATTATTCTTTTCAGTAAGTTTTTCACTTTTATTTTTACACAAATTAATGTGCAACATGGAATCTGAAACTATTCATTAGAGTGTTAATGTGAATCTTAATGTTGATGGTTATATAAATAATGAAAAAGCTAATGAGCAAGAGCCACCTTCTGTTAATAATGAAGATAATGAGGTTCAAAAAGAAAGTAAGAAGGCTAAGACATCTACCTCTGAAGTTTGGAAATATT
>Ga0214544_1009609_pt1 | contig 14996 bp, 9 predicted proteins | sample CNSS3metaG_FD_160074 | JGI IMG/M metagenome (GOLD analysis project Ga0214544, IMG submission 160074) | Root nodule microbial communities from cowpea collected in UCLA plant growth center, Los Angeles, California, USA - CNSS3 | ecosystem: Host-associated > Plants > Roots > Nodule | place: USA...
AATTAAATGAACTTAATTTGGTTAAAAATATTTACTTGAAATATCAATTTTGATGGAAATATTTGTGTACATTTATATAGAAATTAAATTTGATTTCAATTTGGAGAGGGACAAAATTGCTAATTTTTACAAAAATTGGGACTAAATTGAGACAAATTAAAATAAAGGGACCAAATTGAGACTAAAAAAATGACACGTGACGTAATACTGACACGTGTCACTGTCACTGTCACATTACTCTGTCACTGCCATGTGGCATGATGACAGCTTGACACGTGGCAATTTTTTGAATTTTTTAAAAAAATTGAAAAAAAAATTCAAAATAAAAAAAAAATTAATAAAAAAATTCAAAAAAACGAGGAACTCACACGTGGCACTCCCTCTAACAGCGTAAACCTTGACTTAACGGAAAAGGCAAACGTGAGACGTTTCAACAAAAAAAAGGACCATTTTGAGACTTTTAAAAATTTGGGTACCATTTTGAGATTTTGACTCCAAAATGGGGACCAAAAACATAATTAAACCTTATTTATTTTGTTTACAAAATCCACTCATATCTCTTGGATATTTTGAATATGGTTATATTCAAATGATGTATTATCAATTTCAATGTTACATTTGATTATTTTTACTCCTTAATTTATTTATTATTTATTCTTTTTTAGATAAAAACATTTGACTCTTAATTTCAAGTATTAATCGTGTAATGCCCTCATTTAAGTAATATGAAAACTTATATTCTTTATTTTCTTTGATTCTTAATTTTTATTTTATTTGAAAAACTTTTGTTTTCCTAAAACAAAATCATTATCTCTCAAAAGTTTTGTTCTGATATCTGCAAAGTTTTTTCATATTTTTAAGGTATTTTTCATCTTATCATATTCTTGACTATATACTTTTTTTCTTGTGCAATCTTATTCAATGATATCAATTTGTTTGATATTTTTACTTTTTCTTTATATTTATTCCTGGTATGTAAAATATTGTTTAAATTATGTTTTATATAATTATTTTTATTTTCTAATTCTTTACCGTAATTGTAATTTTATCATTGCAAATTGCATAAAAATGTTTAATTTTACTATAATAATTTAATATTATTTTCACAAATCTTGGGTATTCCATCCGAGATAGATTAAGTTCAAAATATTCATATCTAAATTAAAATTATTATTAGTTTAATAATTTTCTCTATGTGATTTCATTCAATATAATTTTTATCGGTCTATACAAAAAATATTTTATTATAATCTATAATAATATATGAAGAGGATTCCCTCTTTTGTGTTCACATTTTAAAATTTCAATTTTACTTTTTAAAATATAATTATTTATTAAATTTTTAAAAATTGACCGTTACTTTTACCAGCTTTCTATACACCGTCTATCTCTACTTTTTTTTAATTATCAACAGTTTTTCTCTAATATTTTCTGATATATTTCATTTTATTAAAGAAAATAAAAAGATACTTAAAATATTTGTAAACTTGAATATTTATTTTTATTATAATATTTTAAAAATATTTTTAACTTTATCAACTTTGTTTTATATTCACAAAATTAATAGATATTTTGGTTGTTATGTGTAGTTGTGAAATATTTTATATAATTTATGAACTCTTATTCAATTTTATTTGATATTCATATTTAAAATTTATATTATTATTGATTTTTTTAAATATTTAACATATTAATCAAATATTCTTTATAATATTTGATGATTTTATGTTTTATTATTATGAATTTTATTTTTTTTATTTTTTAAAAGTTAATTAATTAGTATTAAAATATTGAAATATCTAACTTCCTTAAATATGACATGAGATGCAACAATAATCTTTTACCAGTTAGTTGCGTATAAAAATAAGAATGATGATGAATATTCACTAAAAGAAAAAAGATAAATATGGAATAATAAATCTAGATACTTATAATTCCAACCTCCATATTCCTAAGTCTTGATTTTATATCCCTGCAATTTCCAAATCCTCAAATCTTAATCCATTCTAAATCCCTAATGATTTTGGAAACCTCCAAATGTCGATTAATTTGATAATCCTAATTTCGTTGTTGACGTCTTTCATCTTCTTGATGTCCCACCGAAGCATTGTTTTCAGGTACTCTCTTTGTCTTTGTCTTCCTCTTTCTCGTCTCAATCGTGAAACTTCTTTTTCTTTCTAGCATTCTCTCTATAGTTTTTTTATTTCCGCTATTGAAATTAATGGGTTAAGCATGTGGTGATTTGGTGCGTCCCACATTTGGCTTTGATACCGTCAAGAAAAGTGACAGTTGGGTAAACCTCAAGTCAGTAGAAGTGATTTTAAACTGTAGCTATGTACGCATGAGACGCAGTATCCTACTTGTTTCCTTGTGTGCAACGCTGAAACAGCTTTTGTGTTATATTATAATCAAATTAAAATTTGTTTAGCCCTTTCAGAAAACTAACTTTACTTTTACTCTTGGTATAATTAATAGTTTTCAAGTTAATTACTGCAATGTTCATCATGTTGCTAGCCTGAATTAATATCAGCTATATACTTAGTAAAGAAGAAACATATTGATGTGGATGATTGTCCACACAAGTTGTTGTTTCTATAGAATCTATGCTAAGATAAAAAAATTCCCTTAATCAGTTTATTCAATATTTGATTTCTTCAATCACGCCATATTTTATCATGGTTCCTGAGTCAATATTGTTTTCTCCAATGCTTGATGGTTAGATGACAGTATATAAGAATGTATGTATTACTTTTTTAACAGTCCAAATTCTCCTGAGTTTTTTTTTTTTTATTCATTGCTAACTTTTGTGGTTTTAGAAATTCAAGTCTTAAGGAGTGATATCGGTCAAGGAAGAAGCATTGAATAACTTGAAAGCCTTGGGGTCAGCTTCTGTAGGGGCTAAGCGTCCAATTTCACCTGTTCAGACATTGGTTGGGGGATATCTGCAGGAGTTGTTACGCCACTTTCCTAGTGGTAGGTGTAAACCGGTAAAATTTTCATATAACTACTCTGTATATCTCTTGTCCCTAAATCTCTTTTTTTTTTTTTTTCTTCCTTTTGTGCAACATGATAGCTGAAAATTTGGAATTAGATACAAACCGGCTCATTTCACTAACATCAGCAACATAAAAAGTAGGAAGCATATACAAAATCTTGTTCCCTATGAGTCATTCTGCTTACATTATTAGTACTGTCACATTTATCCATTTGAATCTTCAGCAGTTCTATCATACTTTCATTGTTCTGATAAACATTCAATTACATTTTCAGTTATGATGAGTTTGGCAGTTTTGTAGCTTTTAACAAACTGCAATAAATATGCATTTTTAATTGATGGGGATAGTTATTGCGCTACTCCTTTCTAAGGTTTGCTGCAATTTAAGTTGTTGCTTCAGGTTGAGGTAACTATAACACTATATTCCTAGGATATGCTGGAGTTTTGTCAATCACATAAAATATACACTAATGTCGCTAGCTTTTGACATAGTAAAGGACATAGAGTAACCAAAAACAGGTACTCATGAGATTTGAAATCAATGTAGGGTTGAAAGGAACGGAAAACAAGCACAACCAAAGGTTTTGAGGAAGATATAGCATGATGTTTGGTTAAACAGGATAGTGTAAGGGGCCACAAAAATTGAAGGAGTAGTGGGGAGTCTTTGATTAGATACACTCTAGTGTGATTATTATGTTCGTATAACAGTCCTTTTCCAAGAGAAGCTTTAATATACTTTAATATACAAATGACAACATTTTAATGATATGCACATGGAGAATTAAGAAATTGACATACCACACAAATTGCCAGAGAAATGTCAAAGCGAGTGACTGTAAAATAGTTCAATTTCCCAATTATTCTTTTATTCTTCTCAAGATATGAGATTGAATCCCTCTCATTAGATAGGAGTTTGACATTGGAATCCATGGGTTAACTGACTTTGAATTCATTAACTCAATTTTCTCTGAAATACCTAATGCATACTTCCTTTGAGAAATAACAATTCCATTTTTGGATTATGCTACCTCAATCCCCCAAAAATATCTAAGTTTGCCAAGGTCTTTGATCTAAAAGTGGTTACAAAGGTGTTACTTTAACTATGAGATGTCACCATGATCATTGCCTATAAGTTCAATATCATCAACACATACTACTAGATAGATACTAAATGATCCACCTCACCCCGAGTCATACTAAATAGTTGAATAATAGTGCTAAAATTATCAAACCAAACCCTAGCTCTAGATACTATGTTGAAACAAAAGAGAAAGAGGCATAGGTTGAATTCCTAATGTATATATCACACATAGGTTTATTGATTTATAAATAGGAAAATACAATAGATGGACCTAAGCCCGTTACATCTACCATACACAAGTAAACACATTTTCCAAGAAAAGTATGACAATAAAAAATTGAATGATATATCCTACTGTGTTTCATTCTAGAAGTTTGAACAATGTGACTGAATTTTCCAAACCAAGCATGAGGAGATTGCTTGAGACCATATAGATATTCAAAAATTAAAACTGATCTTTGATTAATTAAACCCAAATACAACGAGAATATTCATCAATAAAAGTGATAAAATAACAAAACCCAAAGAATGATACTCGGCTTGGACCACTAATGTTGAAATGAATTATAGAAAAAAATAGAGTTGCGTTTTGATTCAGTTTTGTTTGGAAAAGAAGACTGAATATGGTTTCCTAACTAACATGACCTATATACCAAGACTTGGAATTTGCTAAGTTTGGGAATCATCCTTTTTAATTTTGATAAATGTGGATGACCCAAACAATCATATAGAAGTTTAGGAGATGGGGATGCTTAACAAGGCATTGACGGTCAAGTGCATACATAGTAAAGTCCCCTATATTCATGTCCTTCAGCAGTTAGTCGACTTGTACTATGCTTTTGAGAGAGGCAAGCTTTTGACAAACTAGTGAAACATTGTGCTTAGTTGTTGGACTTAAAAATGAGATATTTTGGATACTCTTCATTAGAAAAATGTGGTTCAACCTTATTAGATCGGAAGATTTTTGTTGTCTTGATAGGAAAATCATGTATGAATAAACATTTATTTTAAGTGTAGTCAATTCTCTTAAAAAAGGAACATTGGAGACATTTGTATGCACTTGAGTAAAGGAGGGCATATTGAAAGAAGAATTCACCAATAATTAGAATTACAACAACAATCTACACTCCACAACCAATACTTATTGTAAAAGACAACAACTATAGTGGAAGAAGAGAATGAGAGAGAGAGAGGAGATAAGAGTCTGTCAACCAAAGCTGAAACTGGAGAAACGAGGGTCAAAGCAGGATCAAGGAGGTCTGATGAGCCTTGAGGAGAAGAAATACAGTTGCTTCGGTGAGGGAAAGATGGTGTGGGACCTTCATGCACCGAGCTGTAGTGGATGGAGATGACACACGTGGCAAAGAATAAAGGGATGTGTCTAGGTGGGTGGAACGTTGCATGGTGAGACACATCAGAGTAAGGGAAAAGATAGTAGAAAGCATGAACGGTGGTGGATGCCGTTGACAGCAGCAGAGGACAAATATGGATGGTGGTGGTGGCCAACCACAAAACTAACAGTATCAACCTGTTTAGATACTAACTTAAGACTGAAAATATAATAGCTTGAGTGATCGATTATCTCTGAGCTGACTTTTGTTATTTATAGAAGAAAATTACATCAGGAACACAAAAGCTACTAGAAAAGGGCTATATCTAGGTAATTAATGCTAGTAAGTAAACAGCTCACAAGTACAACATATAGTAGTTTTCCGATACAACTACTAATTATCTATATTGAATACCTATTGTAACACTTGCATTAAAACTTGAAACAACCCATAGATTTAATCTCTCTTTTTTGTTTTTGTTTGATTCAGCTTGCATTCCATAGACGTAGTTGCTTTTACAAAGGTTAAAATTGAAATGGATGGTGAATGACAATTTATTTCATATCTTTAACTATATGTGATCAGTTAGTACATAATAATTAAATCTATGGGCTGCCTTTCCTCTCTGGCTCTTGAATGATGTGAATTAGCCAAATCATACATTCATGTGCTCCATGTGGTAACAAACATTGTTTCTAAAGCTAGCTTTCGTTGTAAAACTAAGCATGCAAGCAAGCTTTGTTTGATGTTGATGGACCTCATGTTGAAGTGCATTTCCCTGATGATAAACCAGGATAGGTGCATATGCTTGGGAGTCCTTTGATAGCAATGTATATGAACTCTGGAGTTTAAAACAATATTGTATTGCTGAAAAAAACTAGTGTAATGACTAGATTTACATTACAAGTTCTCCTTACATAAGGATTTCTTCTTGTATGGACTTTACCCCTCCAAAACAAAGTAAACAACAAATTGAGAATTTAACATCCCACTACAAGTCAGCAAAACCATATATATGGCTCTGTAATTGTCACATTCTAAAACATAACTGCCTAATAAAGAATTAACGCAACATAACTAGGATGCAGAACTGTAGCCGCCTACTGCAGAACGTGTCTTGTAAGAATGGAATTGCATATAGCTAGTGAATGGAATACTGTGGCAAGCCATGTCACTCCACTTCTTTCTGATCAAATCCATCTTGTTAGTGAATATCCTTATTGTGTTATGGGCCAGGAAATGGTTGTAGGTGAAGCTGACATGAAATTTCCCTCTTCCTAGAGCCTTTTTTACTTACCAACGTCTTCCAACACCAAATCCACACAATGTGCCGTAGTGTCCAAGAGAAAATTTTCCTGTTGTTCTGTAAATATTTACTTGAAACTAACTTAAATTAACTGAATGAGTAATAAAGTGTTAACAAATTTAACAATTTCTTATTCTTGCCATCTTGTCAGTGGCAAGCCTTGTCACTCCACCTCTTTGTGACCAATTCCATCTTGTTAGTGAATTTCCTGATTTTGTTATGGGCCAGTAAATGGTTGAAGGTGAAGCCCATGTGAAATTTCCCTCTTCTTAGGTCCTTTTGACACTTGGAATTTTACCAATATATTCTAATATCAAATCCACACAATGTGTGGTAGTGCCGAATAGAAAGTTTTCCTCTTGTTCTTTAAATATATACCTAAAACTAACTTAAATTAACTGAATGGGTAATAAAGTAATAAAAAATTTAACAGTTATACTTCTTTACCTGCCAAAACATAGTTGCTACTGTTGTGGTTCCCAAGTTCAACAAGATTTTGTTTTCTAATCTCTTAAACTGAAGAGTCCAAGAGTTCAAACATCTTCAACCATGTCTTCTAGTACCCAAAACCATCAACAAGAAAAAGGAACGTGATCTCCACATTCTTGTAGAAAAGAGGGAATGAAGCAGGAAGAAAGAGGCATTACTATGAAGTTTTGTAAAACCCTTATCAATCGAAAAGGCGTAAAGATAACAAAGTTTAAAAAATGATAGAACAAACTTGACTGATTCTTACGGGAGGACCTTTATTAGGTGGTCCACCATGCACCACAATTAAGAATCTTTACATGCATCTATGGTGCACAAAGTTTTTATATACCCTCCCCATCAAAACACCCTTGCTACCTCATCTGTGTTGTTCTCTACCCTGGATCATCACTGGGCATTATTTTTTATGGAAAGTCATTTTTTACCAAATCTCCCTCTTTGTTCTCTTCACAACTCTTTAATCTCTCCCTCTTTGCAAAAGTAACCAAGGGAGGTTGTTACCCTCTTTTCCATCCCACATTCCTAGCCAAACTAGTAACCACCTTTTATACAATCCTACACTATGAAGCAAACATGGACAAAGACACGAGTATATGATTAAATTGTAAAAATATAGGACATGGACACAATGATATATATATATATATATATATATATATATATATATATATATATATATGGGTTAATTATGTTTTTCGTCCCTCAAGTATTGTGCGATTTTGTTTTTAGTCCCCCAACTAATGTTTGCTCCAATTTGGTCCCTCATGTTTTGAAACTATCGGAAATGGTCCTCATTTTTGGACGCCGTTAATTGTGTTTGTCACCTGGCAAACGGACTGTCATATCTGGATCCCGTTTTAAGTTGTGTAATAAATTTTATGTTTTGTGCACGTGTTAATTAAAGATGAAGAGAATGAAATAAAAGAGGGGTTGGGAGAAGTTTGAAACCCTAAAATTTAAAATTTAGAATTGGGGTTTCGTGGTGGTAAGTTGAAACACAATCTTCTTCTTATCAATCAACTCGAAGCAACAAACATCTCAGGCTTCAATTCGCCTCCTCTGATAAAAACACACCAACCACATGAGAATCTACAATGAGAATCTATTTTCACCTTCCATGTTCTCTCCCCAACTTGCAGGGTCACTTCATTTGAATGAAGAATATCATGGTGTTTGAAGAAAATCCTTGGAAGATTCTATATAATGCACAAAAAAAGTTTGCATTTCTAAAATTCGATTCTAATTAATCCTACCACAGTATGTAAATCCATAGGTTTGATGCAGACACCGAAGTAATTCTCTAACTCCCTCTCATTGCATTCAGGAATTGAATGATCTAAAACAACAACAAAAAACATATCAAAAGGGGAAGTAATATGAAGAAACATAGCATGTTACAGTTGTAACTAGTAAGCACTATTTCAGAAATGTCAATAACCTGAAAACTTAGGAGAACTTGATTCTTATGTGTCTCTAAAAATTATAACTTTGAATGAAAGTCTTGGTTTCTTGATTTTCTCAAAAACACATACATCCCGTAGTTCCAAGTTATGATCTTCTACAAAACTCTTCCACCCAGTAGTAAGATTTATTTGGTTACTGCTTTTATTCCAAGAAAAATGAACACACCAAGATCCGCTTTTAGAAGTTCGAAGAGTAACACAGGCTTTCAAATTGGGACACTTCCTCACCACCACGAAGCCCCAATTCTGAATTTTAAATTTTAGGGTTTCAAACTTCTCCCAACCCCTCTTTTATTTCATTCTCTTCATCTTTAATTAACACGTGCACAAAACATAAAATTTATTACACAGTTTAAAATGGGATTCAGATGTGGCAGTCCATTTGCCAAGTGTCAAACACAACTAACGGCGTCCAAAAATAAGGACCATTTCCGATCATTTCAAAATATAAGGGACCAAATTGGAGCAAACGTTAGTTGGGGGCCTAAAAACAAAATCGCACGATACTTGAGGGACGAAAAACATAATTAACCTTATATATATATATATATATATTAAAATGTACTTATTATATTTCAGAATCTAAAAAAAAACAAAGAGAAACACTTACAAAAAAAGTGTAACAATAGAAAAATTAATTTAAATCATAATGTTTGACTCTCATATTTGTTCATCCTCATTGAAAAGTACAATTTCTAATTCTAAATCATCAAGAGATAAGATAGCAATCTCAAGAATTCCATTGTCATCCAATGAAAAATCATCTTTTGCAATATCCTACAATTTAGTTTCTTTTTCTTTGTATTTTGAGGAGTTTCTTGAGAGAAGACCAAGATTACTATGGAAAAATACTAAATCCTGCACCCTTTTAGGTGTCAACTTATTTCTTTTCAAAGAATATACTGAAATTCCTTTCACAGCAAGATGAAGAACATGAATGTCCAAGTAGTTTAAGAGCTATATTTTGGAGTGTTGGTGCATGAGATCCATGAACAATCTCCACCATGATTTTTGCATCCATTTTACCTCTATCTTGTAAAGAGTCAACATTTGCAAAATCTTTCCTTCCATTTGTAAAGTTTGCACACTCTATATTTACTTGTCTCCTTAGACCTGCATCATCAAAGTACTTCTTAAAACATTTCTTCCTTTCATTAGTAAGTTTCACATCTTGATGTGGGGCATGTCTTTTTGAATCCTCATTTAACATTTATAACTATAATATCTACAATATTAAAAGTACATAAATGTAAATTAACATAATATTATAAATTTAAGATATTAAAAATAAAATGTATACGATAAAATATAATAATAAAATAATTTAACGATAAATTACCTTGGATTTAAAGAATGAGCAAGACAATGAAGAGAAGTGCTACTCTTAGGCCAACGATCAATTAATATTAAGTTTATTGCCCCATAAAAGGATGAATGTTCAACTTCTGTCTTTCTTTCATGTTGGTATATGATCTTTCTCTCATTTTGAATCATTGAAACTCACATTTCACATACTAAGTGAAGAGTAGCCATATCCATATTTGTTTTCTTGAGAACATCATAAATAGGGTTAGTAAAAGAAAGTATATAATCAACCTTCATCCACTAATTATCGGTCAATATAGTTTCTCTCACAAATTGTGCACATTCCACATTATCCGATTTGTGTGAAGACCATTCATCACTAATAACCATATCTTGGAGTTTCTTTTTTTTTTTTCAAACTTCTAAACCTTTTTAGCATGACAATGGTTGAAGCAAATTTTATGGAAGCAACAGAAAGCAACTTCAATGAGTTGAAGTTATTGAACATTGATAATTTCATAGAGTGCCCCACAATAAAGTTTTTAATAAATGTAGCATCATCAATAATTTTTGCGATCCAAGAACATTCTTACTAAGTATCACTATTTTTTTCAGTACTTTTTGCTACACAAATATTTTTCAATGCAAGAGTCAAGGTATTCAATACATAAGGAATTTAGTGGATTGAAGGAAATTTTAATCCTATGATCATACCTGCAACCTTACATACAACTGCAATATCAATTATAATTTGTAACACATATTTCGGTCCAACTTTCATAATTTCATCTCTCATGTGTTTAGCAATAAAGTCTTTATCCTTTATCCTACTAGATCCATATATTGACCTAAAAAACATTGGTCTACTCCGTGATGGCCATAAAATTTATAAGTTGCCTTCTTTGAGGATGACTCCACCCATCACTAATATTTGTCATGTCTTTCTGATTCCATGAGTTTCATATAGGTTACAAAAGATTTTGTACATGACTTCTTTCTTTTGAAAGTAAATGACCTTTAAATTTATTATATGTTGGTGGTACATATCGACTATGATTAGAAGTATTGGTAGCGTAAGAAAATACACTCTTATAATAAGGACTTGCTAGATGAAATGGTAGTCTTGAAGAATAAACTATCCTTGTAGTTTCACAATCTAGAGTATCTCTAGCTTGAATATTGAAAGAAGATTCTAAAGGATCTTTGAGTTTTGGGTTAACACCACTGTTTGTGTGTTTTCCTTCTTCAGATACAAGTGGTAGAGGGACATTTTTTTCCTTTGCATTTTCTATTTTCAATGTTGCTTCATTGTCTAATCTTTTAAGCTCAACAAGTTTTGAAGGGGCCATGTTTGAATAAATTATAAATCCTCTTTTGTAATTTTTAACATATGAGCTCTCACTCAAGTGTAAGATCTATTAAATGAAAAATCACACCCGACTGGATTTGATCATATTATTTCATTAATGGAAATAATATGATCAAGTGCAATTTATGTGATTTTTCTTTTAATGGATCTTACAATCGAGTGAAAGCTCATTTGTTAAAAATTACAGGAAGAGTTAGAATTCGTTGAGTTTAAAATATTAGACAATAAAGCAACATTGAAAATAAAAAATTTAAAGTGTTAGTAGTGAACTTTAAGCCTAATTCCACCTCACAAAACCGGCTTGTAAGGTGAGGTGTGCATCCCACTTATATATCATGCCCTAGGTATATACATCTCGTGCGTAAGACTAGACATTAATGGGTGAGACTTTTTAACCGAGCTCTGATACCATGTTAGAAGCGGAGTTTAAATCTAACTCAACCCCAAAAAACCGGTTTGTAAGGTGAGGTTTACATCCCACTTATATACTATGAAATTGTCTTATCTCTAGTCAATGTGAGACTTTCAACACAAAGGAAATAAAAGGTCCCTTCACCACATGTATATGTTGTTAACCCAAAACTCAAAGGTCCTTTAGAAGTTTCTTTCAAAAAAGCTAGAGATATTTTTGATTGTGAGACTGTGATGATGTTTTATTATTCAGGACTACCATTTCATTTGGCAAGAAGTCCTTATTATTGAAGTGCATTCTCTTACCCTGGCAATACTTCTAATCTTAGTGGATATGTACCACCAAGATATAATAAATTGAGAGGCCATTTACTTTTAAAAGAAAGAAGTGACGTTGATAATCTTTTGCAAAATATATGAAACTCATGGAATCAAAAAGACATGACAATAATTGTAATGAGTGAAGTGATCTTCAAAGAAGACCTCTTATAAATTTTATGGTTATCATGTAGAGTGGACTAATGTTTTAGAGGTCAATAGATGGATATGTTGGGATAAAAGACAAAGATTTCATTACTAAACACATGAGAGATTTAATTGTGGAGGTTAGACTGAAAAATGTGGTTTAAATTATAATTGATAATGCAGTTGTAAGGCAACATGTATGACCATAGAACTAAAATTTCCTTCCATCTAATGGACTCCTTCTGTAGTGCATACCTTGAATCTTGTATTGAAAAATATTTGTGAAGCAAAAAATAGTGATACTTATGAAGAATGTTCTTGGATCACACAAATTGATGATGATGCTACATTTATTAAAAACTTTATTGTGAGACACTCTATGAGATTATAATGGTCAATAACTTCAACTCATTGAAGTTGCTTTATGTTGCTCTAACAAAATTTGCTTCAACCATTGTCATGTTGAAAAGGTTTAGAAGTTTGAAAAAAAAGAAAAAAGACTCCAAGATATGGTTATTAGTGATGAATGGTCTTCATACAAAGAGGATAATGCGGTATGTGCACAATTTGTGAGAGAAACTTTATTGACTAATAATTAGTGGATGAAGGTTGATTATATATTTGCTTTTACTGCCCCTATTTATGATGTTCTCAAGAAAAAATATATCGATATGGCTACTCTTCACTTAGTATATGAAATGTAGGGTTCAATGATTCAAAATGTGAGAAAAATCATATACCAACATGAAAGAAAGACAAAAATTGAACATTCATCCCTTTTCTGGGCAATAAACTTAATATTAATTGATTGTTGGTCTAAGTGTAGCACATCTCTTCATTGTCTTGCTCATTCTTTAAATATAAGGTAATGATATTGTTAAATTATTTTATGATTATATTTTATTGTACACATTTTATTTATAATATCTTGTTAGTTTATGTATTTTTAATATTGTAGATATTATAGTCATGAATGTTAAGAGGTACTTTGATGATGTGGATATTAAGAGACAAGTAAATATAGAGTATGCAAACTTTTCAAATGGAAGGAAAGATTTTGTAGATGTTGACTCTTAACGAGATAGACGTAAAATAGATGCAAAAATCATGGTGGAGATTGTTCATGGATCTCATGTACTAACACTCCAAAAGATAGCTCTTAAACTACTTGGACAACCATGTTCTTCATCTTGTTGTGAAAAGAATTTGAGTATATTCTTTGAAAAGAAATAAGTTGACACCTAACATGGTGGGATGATTTAGTATTTTTCTGGAGTAATCTTGGTCTTCTCTCAAGAAACATCCTCAAAATACAAAGAGGAAACTAAAATGTGGGATATTGCAGTAGATGATTTTTCATTGGATGACAATGGAATTCTTGCAAGCTTATCTCATAATGGACCAGAATTAGAAGTTGTATTTTTCAACGAAGATGAAGAAATATGAAAGTCAAACATTATGATTCACATAAGATTTTCTTTTGTAGGACTTCTTTTATAAAGGTTTCTCTTTATTATTTTTAAATTATGAAGTATGATTAGTATATATATCGCCGTGTCCATATACTATATTTTTGCAATTTGGTTGTATCCCGTGTCCTTATCGTTTCAGTGTCTGTGCTTCAGGTGTGATTCTTCTGAAGATGCTTATGTAAATTTGTAGAGTAATTTCTTATAACAGAGTCATATAGGATGTCTGTGCTTCGTAGGGTGTGATTCTTCTGAAGATGCTTATGTAAATTTATAGAGTAATTTCTTATAAAACAGAGTCGTAGACCTATACGAGGATTCACAAAGATTTTGTTTCCTTGTTTTATTTATTTTCTTTTAATTAAAATATATTCAAGGTTTTTGATTTTGTTATTTTTTTAATCAAATTTGATTCGTGTGTCCTAGTTTGTCTTCTCTGGCATGTCCCAGCGTGTCAAGGAGCAGGGTCGCATCATCTTCGGCGTGTCCAAGAGCACAGCTGTGTCTTGGCCAAAAAAATGTGTCCGACGTGGTGTCGTGCACACCTTCGTCGCACATCCGTATTTGCGATGCGCTTCCAATGCGGAGACGCCTCTTTTGAGCCGTGTCGGAGCTACACAAATCCCACATCCTGAATAAAGTAACAACTTTGTTGTTGTTGTTCGGTAATTTCCACACCATAACGCATAAAGTTAATTGGAACAAAGTGTCAAAAACATCATGGCAGTGACACCATGACTTGATTCTGTTATGGTTACTGCTACTTGCACAATTGCGGAATGGGTCATGTTGCTGTATCTTTTCATTCAAGTTAGAGATGCAAGGGTCCTTCCGAAAACTATTTTCCTTTTAGCAATTGTTAGTGACCCAACCGTGGAGAGGGAGTGAGATTCAGGGGTGAAGAAGGGGAATGAGAGGGAGATATATAGCGGGAAAATGGTATCAATCGTTGAAAATTGCCTTTGGTGATGGTGCATGGTGCCAATTAAGAAAGGGAAACAAGTCGAATGTGATGCTAAACAATAACAGGAGATTGCTCAACACTGAAAAGCTAATTTTTAAGAACAACAATTGTAACGTCCCATTTAATTTAATACGTAAAATTAAAGGACACGTCACACATAGATAAATCGACAATGCAGTCCTGGGGTTCATAACGTCACCCCTACAAAATCAGGCACACCACGATGCCAACAAAAGCAGGATAAGCAGTTTGACTAAGAGTTTACAAATCCGGTAACAACAAATACAGGGGCCATAGCCCTAAAGAAACATGAAAGAAAGACGTTCGAATTCTAGCCCGGATGGCTAA
>Ga0214544_1009610_pt1 | contig 14995 bp, 5 predicted proteins | sample CNSS3metaG_FD_160074 | JGI IMG/M metagenome (GOLD analysis project Ga0214544, IMG submission 160074) | Root nodule microbial communities from cowpea collected in UCLA plant growth center, Los Angeles, California, USA - CNSS3 | ecosystem: Host-associated > Plants > Roots > Nodule | place: USA...
TTCTATAGTACAAAAAAAAAAAAAAAACAGCAGCACGTACACTACTAGTATGGCGCTTGGCAACGTGGGGTAGACCGTCAGGCTATAGTGACCCAAAACAATGGCAGTGGCCACTAAACTCGCGTGGCGCTTGGCGGAAGGGGTTGTTCTGCCAGGCAGAAGGAAACTAGCAGAGGTGCCCGCTAGGTGGTTTGGATCGCAAGTTCGCCTAGCGACAGGGCGAGTGGTGTCAAGCGGTTCCGGGTGCAAAGTTGGACTGCGTGGATGGTTCTACATAGCTTTGGATGAAGGTCTTGATGTAATGATTTGTTGGGGGCCCAGTTACGAGTGCAACTTGTATTGGGGTAACACGTGGCCATTGGAGGTTGTAGCCTGGTGGTTTTGGAAGTCTAGTGAAGTGTGCGAGATCGTGGCTCGTACGAATGGGTTCCGAAAGATTGCCCTCCTCGGTGTTATCCGAAGAGTTTGGTAGTCTTGAGACAAATACAGACTGTGGTTTGTATTGGGGAACTCCACTTGGTGTTGCGGATTGTGGCCTTGACAAATTTATTCTTGCATGTGGACTATTAGGTGGTGACCTGTAGTCAGAGGGGCGAGTAGACACTCATGGCAGGAAAGATAGACCAATGTAATCATCAAAAGGTGTAGAATCAAAAGGCGTCCAATGGGAGATTTTGGAAGTAGGGGATTAAGGATTGTGGCTTGTGAGTCTTACGAAAAGCAACACTCTTACCGGGTTTTGGTGAACAAGTAAGGGTTTTGCTCTTGCCAGCTATTGGTGAGTAGGCAAGGGGGTTGCTTGTAAGTCCTAAAGAAAGTAATGCTCTTGCCAGGTTTTGGTGAATAGGTAAGGGTTGTTGCTTGTTATTCCCAAGAGGCGTTGGGACGCAAGAAAGGAAAGTAGTTGGTTATGAGAGAATAGTATACTATGTGATGAGACTTGGGAGTATTAGAAGTGTTAGAATATTGAATGGTTATTTATTATATTTTGTAGTGCACTTTTACTCTGTTGAGCTTACCTTATCTGCTTGTGATTGGCGATGATCGTGTAATGCGTTACACAAGAGCAGATGATGTTGTAGGTAGTGCTGGTGAAGCATAGATTCGAAGAGGGGCTAGCTTGGGGAAAAGCCTTTATGATGTTTTCTTGTTTTATGGATTTAAAACATTTTATAAACATTTATCTTACCAAACTCGGAGTTTGTAATCGACAATCATAGTTTATGAATTTTGATTTATTGCGGTATAATAAATCTTGTAAATTTTCCTGCACTTTAGAAAAAGGAATTATCATAAATGCGATTTTATATTTATTTCCTATTTTAATTATTTAAATTAGTAATATCCGACCGGGATGTTACAGTAATTTTTGCCAAGTTCTCCAGTCCCATAAAGTCTTCCTTTATTTTTGCCACCAACAACATCAACCCAACACTATGTCTTAATGATGTCTTCTTGTTCAACATCATCATTATGCTCTTATGACGCATCAACACATGACCCTTGCTCAGATCTGACTTGTGAGAGTCTACTTAAAAATTCTTCTTGATCAAGAAAAGAATGAGAAACTAGTTAAATATGGTGTAATATTTAAGTTTAAAGGAAATAATATTAAAAGTATTTGCTTACATGTGTTCTCCAAAACCTTTCATCAAAAGACTGGCCAAATCCCTTGGAAAGATAATTTTGTTGAAATACCTCATTAATAAACGCTTCCCACCCTAGCTCTTGTGCATGTAACAAAATATGGAACTAACACACTAATTTGTATTGTGTGACTTTGGTGTACCTTGGCAGCTCTAATTCAGTGAATTAAAGGTGATTAAAGGTTGATGAAGAAAACAATTCAGCAAGGGTGCAAATTTCAACCACTTTGAAAATGACTAAAGATGGATAGTTGACCCAAAGCTTGGCTTTTCAAGTAAAAGCTTAAAATCAAGGTTTGGTTGTTGGAGACCCTAAACATCACTCGATTGCACATACTAGAAGGTTAAAGGATGTTTGGAGAGGTATTGAAAGACTTGTTGCACTTATCCAAGGTTCTCTTTATCATGTTTACTTAATAGACTAGGTAAGTTAGTTTTTCTAGTGCAAGTTTTCGGTTTTAGTTCTATAATTAGATTCTTAAACTTTTTTCTTGTTTCAAGTTAAGAAGTTTCTTTTACTATTTTTGGGTTTTTTGTTTTTCACAAGTTGTGATAATCAATTATCACTTACGATAATCGCTTATCACTTATGATAATCGATTATCATAAGTTTTTTTTTTCCAGTTTTTAGAAATACCTATGGAATAATTGATTATCCTAGAGCATAATCAATAATCAGCGTAAAACAATGTTTTAAAAAATTTCACTAGAATAATCGATTATCATAAGTGATAAACGACTATCTCCTACAGTTGTAACTCGTCTTTTTAGATTCTTAACCTAGTTTTCGAAAATATATTTATAGAGTCATTTTGAAAATAACCTTTTTTGTGAATTTGAAGTTTAATGTTGTGTGTGTAAGGAAACTTTCTAAGTATTTTGAAAAAGGGCTTTGAAAATACTAATGTGGGTAGAGGAATAACTTTCACTAAGTGGGTTCTTATGTGATTGAGTAGTGTTGTTGTCTCTAGGGAACCTGCTTATCCTCTGTGTGACTCAAAGAAAGTGTTCTTCATCTTTTGTGTCTTCAAGAGAGGTGTATTCCAAACCTTTGAACTCTCTTATCTTTGATTGTACTGTGGTTTATTTTAGTTATTAAGTTAATCCCTCTATTTGAGTAATTAAGAACTGGAAGTAGGGTCTTTTTATCCAAACCAGTATAAATATCTTATGTTAATCTTCTTTTTCCTAACTATTTTTTAATTTGTAGTAACATTAAAGGAAATAATTTTGAATTGAAATGGTAAATTTTGGGAAAAATTTTAAAGTGTTAATTTTTATTAATTAAACCAATTCACCCTCTCTTGGTTTTTGTCCATACGCGAACATTTCACTGTGCGATTCTAGCAGATTCTCAATTGTTTAATACTTCATCGTCTAACCCCTCTAAATGATTTGATCCAATGTCAGAAGACTCCATCTCATGATTTTTCCCCTTGCCTTTTTATGGATCTCTACACATCATAATCATTTGAGTCTTATCGAATGTGACATCCATGCTTATAAAGCATTTAACTTTCTCAAGTTTCAACGTTTATAAGTTTTTCCCCTTCACTCCTTTAGCATATCCTATGAAGATATAACCCCCTCCACTCATGCTTCTAATTTATCCTTTTTCAAGTGTGCAAGTGTGAAGGTGCCAAACACTTAGATTGTCATAATGAATATCCACTTAACAACTCCATAAGGGTCTTAAACATCAAACAAATGATGGATTCATAATTACCGGTTTGACTACAATGTTTCCATCTTCCCCTAGAAGAACTTAAGCAAACCAACTCCTAGTCACATATACCCTACCTATGATAAAATAGTTCTTCTGCAAAATAGGTCAAAACACAAGAGAGGAATGAGTTGTATTTTAAAACTTTTTACAATTTTCACAGTATATCGTTCGATAGTAAGCCGTCAAAAGAGAATTTTGGGATGACAACATCATGTTAAAATTTGTTTCTAAAGATTTGTTTGAAAATATCTTATTCTTATGATTATGGTATGATTATGGTACAATTATTCTATTGATTTTTTTTATGTTATTTTATTAATGTAAATTATTACTATTGTAGTTCTTAATCAATGTTATTTTAATCACGAATGATTATTATTGTTACTTAAAGAGATTAATATTTTTTAATGGATTTATTGTTACTATCAATTTGTAGACACTTAAAAAATATAAAAAAAAAAAAATATATATATATATATATATATATATATATATATATATATTCCATCATATTAACAAAGAAAATTCTAATTAATATCAACCAAGAAATAACAGTGCTCTATAATAATAAATAAATAAAATCATCGTAACAATTTAAAAAAAAACATTAATCACCATTAATAAAAAAAAGGGTTAAATATGTTTTTGGTCCCTCAAGTTTTAATAAATTTTGAAATTAGTCCCTTTTCGAAACTTTATACCAAATTAGTCATTCATCTTTAGAAATACGTGAATTTAGTCCTTCTTACCAAATTTTGTTAAGTTTATTTGACATTTTAAACACATTTTATGATAACATTTGAGTTAACATTGAAGCTAAAATGTGTTAAATGGTGTAAACAATTTCAATACTATCATGAGATGCACTTGAAACGTTAGATAAACTTAACAAAATCTGATTAAAAAGACTAAGTTCACGTCTTTTAAAAGATGAAGGACTAAATTGGTCAAAAGTTTTGAAGAGAGACTAATTCCAAATTTCACTAAAACTTGAGGGACCAAAAACATATTTAATCCTAAAAAAAATAACCTAGTTGAAATTAGCCAAAAGGTAATGATTCTAACAATGTTTAAATCTCAATGTTTCATTTTGCAACCAAAACTGAGTTGTGTTTCTTGAGAATTTAGTTTTAATCATATTCTCAATATTATTCCAAAACTAAATCGATTTGATGAGAGTTTTTTGTCCACGAGGCTAACAAACATTTGTTTTTCAATCTAACTAAGGTGTTTCTCTTTAAGCTTCTACAAACAGATCAATTTGATGTAGAAATCACTTATGTTGTGAATTAATCACACCCAAACACTAACTAATTCAATCTTAGTTTTACTTTAATGTCAATTAGGATTTTTGTGTATGTCCCTCTAACACAATCCTCCTTGTTTCTTTTTTGGTTTTTTAGTAACAATGGAAATGGGAACAAAGGTACAATGGATAAAGTATAAATTTAAGATCGTGAATCAAGAAATGATATATAGGGTGGTGATGACAAATGGATTTCATTAATTGCATTGAAATGTAAAGAATAAAAAATAGCTAACAGAAATTGAATTATCAAGGAAGAGTAAAGCAACTTGTCAATTAAGTCCATGAGAGTAGTGACAAAATTGCAACAACCAACATTGGATTAATTAGCTATTTTTCTTGTTTGCGGCATTTCTGTATGTACTATTTCCAAGACTTATGACCCTTGCAAAAAACAAAAATCAACCTATTTATATTTCCTAACCCCCTTTGACAATTACACAAAGTAAATTTAAAATTTAAACAAGTTACATGCACTACAAGAAAAATGTTAATTACCGACGATAGTAATTCGTTAGTGAAGGCAAAAATCCATCGATATTTTGTATTTACCAACGGATTATCGATGGCCAAATATCTGAAACATTCGTCGTTAAATTTTTTCGACGAATGTTCTAGATCCGTCGATAACTAACGATAGAATAATTCGTCGAAAAGACTCATCAATAATTATCGACAAACTGCTCCGTCGGTAATTACCGACAGATTAATCTGTTAGAAAAGACTCCTCCGAATCGCAGTAACCTAATTTAGTTCGATTAAAAATTTGTTAGTTGGCTCAAAATAAAGTAACCATTGGTTGGGTTCTATTTAATTCCATCAATGCCCATTTTGATTCCACTCAATGGCACTTGGGTGATTCTATGACCCAATTTTCCTTACACTCTAAGAATGTGGCTATTTTTTTTTTGTTTCATTTGTAGCTTTGTAGAATGAACATTCAAAAGGATTACACTATTCTTTATCTTTTTGGGACTAAAAAGATTGATTGAAAATTCTACCATGTTCTTTTTAATGGTAGAATGGCTTCCAGGATTTGAGAAAGGGTAATTGGATACTCTTGTATTTGTTCTATTTCCCAATCATAAAATATAGCTACTACATACCTACTTCTCAAAATTGTGGGAATTAACTCCCCACTTAGAAGACAAACTAGACATGGCAGCTTGTTGGTGATGCTAATTCATATGCATTCTTAATTCATTTTTTTCAATTTCTAATTTTTGTACCGTTATTTATTCGTGACTCTAGTTTGAACCAGCAAGGTGCTTTGCAGATTTAATTTGTATTGGGAATCCAAGTATGAGTCTAAGTCCCACATTGAGTAAAAATAAGAAAGTTGATAACTATATAAGGATCAAGGCCCATAAATCCATCACCTTAAGGTTTTGGGTTAAGAGTGGTGTCAATCTCTTATGTGTGGGTTGGGCTCATGCTCATTGGTGTTGTATCTCCCTAGTGATCCTCTCTCTAAAAACCCAACAATGGTATCAAAGCTAGGTTCGTGTGGTGGCCGGCTTAAACGAGGCCCTGTATCGAAAGTCTTCTTGACAGTGGGTCAGGTATGTGTGTCCCGTTAATAGAAGAAGAACAATACAGAAAAAAGGTACTCGATAGTTAGCTCGAGAAGGAAGTACCAAAGTGAAGGGACTCACACTTGAGGGGGAGATGGTTGGGAATCCAAGTGTGAGTCTAAATCCCACATTGAGTAAAAATGAGGAAGTTGAGCACAATATAAGGATCAAGGCCCATAAACCCATCGCCTTAAGGTTTTAGATTAAGAGTGATGTCAATCCTTTATGTGTAGGTTGAGCTTATGCTCATTGGTGTTGTATCTCCCCAATGATCCTTTCTCAAAAGACCCAACAATTTAGTGTCATTGAATCAGTGATTGTGGTGAGTTAATTATGGGATATCATTGTTTGATTCATATTGAATAATTGTTTTGGGTCATATTTTTTACTTCTCCGTCAATTGAAGTTCAAACCATGGTGTATTGTTATGCAGTGATAAGAATGAACAAAGGGAGGGTAACACTACAAGAAAATGTCTTATTAGTAACAAATTTTAGTGACTAAAAGTTGTTAGTCACTATAGTGACCAATTTACAAAATTAAAATTGATTGGTTACTAAAATAGTTACTAATATAAATAAAAAATTATAATTGGTCACTAAATTAGTTTTTAAAATTAGTTACCATAGTTTTGGCTACCAAAGAAAATTGGTCACTAACTAGCTACCTAAGTTTTTGCTACAAAAATAACTTAGTTACTAAATTGGTCTCTAATTAATTAGTGACAAATTTAGTGACTAATTATAATTTTTTATTTATATTAGTGACTATTTTAGTAACCTATAAATTTTAATTTTGTAAATTAGTATCTAAATTGGTCACTATAGTAACTAATAACTTTTAGTCAGTAAAATTGGTTACTAATAAAACATTTTCTTACAGTGATTTGACATTTGGAGAAGATGACAATATTGTACCGAAGACAATTTCAGTCAGTCCTCTTAAATGTTAGTTCCTAGTTTAAGGATTCAAGTCATTTTACTCTTGCGTTCTATTTTTTCAGGGCTCTGATGATCTCTTAGAGCAAATTTTGTTTTAATACAGAAATTCCATATACCAAACAAGGTTGAAGCTTGATCTGACTTTGATGGAGCACTACGAGCGACACTGCCCAATCCTTGAGGGTATAATTGTTTGAATACCCCTCCTCCAGGATACAAGTTTTTTTTTCCCAAACATTATTTCTCTTAGATGTAATTAAGAATGTTAAATAAATTTAAATATTTTCTATTCTCATAACTTTGAATGTCTTGTGATATTCCCCATAATAGATTCCAACTAAGTGCACCAAAAGTAAAGATTATGAAGGGAAAATATACCACATGCTCATCTTACAATGAAAAGAAGGTTTACTTTTCTTTTTATTTCTGGTTCAACAAGGTCACGGGAATGTAGACTATTGATATCTTTATAAAAAGGGATTGAATGGTTTCATTTTCCAATTATGTTTTGGACAAATTGATTACGAGCATTTTTTTTATCAGCAAAGAATGAATTAAAATTAAAAAGAACACTTAAGGGGTGTTCTAACCCTTATACAAAAAGTTGTCCTATACACATTGATGCACTAGTTTGGCATAATCACATATCTACCAAACCCAAAAAATGACAATGGAAGACTACTTGAAATCCTCGAAGCAAACCGAAAATATGCATCCTTGATATGAAATTCTAAGTTGTTCCCTCACACCAGCCCAGAGGCACATATTTATTGTCATCCAAGGTCCTACAACCGTTCCTTTGCTACACATCCCTATACATATTCCATTACATCTTTAAGAAACAACTTCTGACATAGTGCAAAATGTGCAATTGTGAATCAAGATAACTATTATATTCTCATACAAACATCCCTCTTCCTCATCAGTTCAAAGGCACATATGTGTCTTTCATTTGATCCCGCAATTAGACTTCAACCAGCTGGTGCTATTGATCTTACAATACCATGTTTCCTTCCTCTATAATCCTGTATTTGTTCACCTAGCACACTTGAACACACAACAACTACCATATCAAAGAGTTTTTAAACAAGTATACGGAGATAAGCACCAATCACTATACGAGAATTTTACACTTGGAATTTTGTGTTTCATCCAAACCCAGGCCATGACTTGGGCAAGAGCAAAAATCTCAGTAGGATCTACTTTACTTTGTTTGAATATTACCCTATTCATGTGTTTCCAAATCTCCCCTATAATTGCTAACCACATTCCATGCCATACTATATTTTGCCTCTTGTTCAGGTTAAGAAGAAAGAAGTGTTGAAAGTTAATCGTCGCCTTAACGTGAGATACTATGTTTAATCCCAACCACTTATAACACATATTCCACACCTTTTGGGCCACTTTACATGAAAAGAATAAGTGCTCTACGGTCTCCTCGCATTCCAAACAAAACTCGCATAGGCTAAGTTGTAAGAGTATCCCTTTCGCTATTAATTTTGCCTTTGTTGGGAGCTTATCCAAAAGCATCCTCCAACCTAATAATTGTGCCTTCGGGGTAACCCTTGTTTTCCACAATGTTTCAAACACTTCATTCACTCCCTCTTCCAAGGTTCCTTGCAACTTGTTGTAGGCAGATCTAACTGTAGAAACACCTTCCCCATCTTCCTTCCTCTTCCAAATATCTAGGTTCCCCTTAGATAAGCTTCCAAACATTTGGGCTGTTTGCTTTTGCAAGGTACCCAAATTTCTATTTCTTTTATCATTTACTATAGCTTTAATAAATTTCTTGGACAAATTTGATTAAAATTCTTAATTAATTAGTAGAATCACTTTTTTGACGGTGAATTGTACTCTACGATGTTTATCCTTTCATTTAATTAATATTTTAATATATGGTATATAAAATAATTTATTTTTCTATACAAACAGATTATATTTTTCAAAATTACATGCTGATTTGACATTCCATACTATCGTTTTAGTATCCATGATCACTTTTCCCGTTTTTTTTTTTTTCCGAATGGTGCAATTTGAAATCTTATTTCTCAAATTGGTGCAATTTGTTTTAAAATTCTGAACAGAGGTAAGTTGTGTGAAAATAGAACGACTTCGTCTTGTGTTGAAGAAGTCGTGCGAAAATGGGATAACTTCAGTTAAGCAGACTGAAGTCGTGCCAAATTAAAGAGACTTTAATATATTTGGTAAAAAGTAATTACGAGAATAATCAAAGTCGTGCTTGAACGATAAAACTTCATGGAAGCAAAAGTCTTGCCAAAATGGGACGATTTCATTTACAAAGAAAGTCTTACCGTAATGGCACAATTTTAGTGTGAATTTGTAGCAAAGTCTTTCCATAATGGCAAGACTTAGTTGAATCGTATTGTTGTAAAAGAAGTTCATATTATTTGGTTCTGATAATATTAAATTGAATAAAGAAGTTAAAATTTTATTGTATATAATAAATTATAGAAGAATAAAATAGATATAAAAATGTAAAGAAAAGAAAAAGTTTTTTTAATAACAAATATGAAATCCAATAATTTTTTGGATGATATATATTAAAATAAAAATGAACAAAAAAGTCGGTAAAATAAAGTTACGAGAGTTACATAAAATAAAATTCACTATCTATTTAGGCAGTTGCTTCTATTATGACCAATACTTCTGCAAAAAGAACATTTCTTTGGTTTATTTGGTAGTGACTGGTTCATTTTGTTGTGGATACGAGTTGTAGTTCGTCTTCTTGGTCTTTTGTGTCGCATGTGAGGGTCAGGCATTAAATTTGGACCAGTAAACGACAACGAAGAAGACCTCCTTATGGCACACACTCTCATAAATAACTTTTACGTCCTATTACAATGAACAAAATCATCATAAAATTTTTAACTACTTATACGCATTATTATTTAACTAATTAATATCATTAAAAAAATATTTAATTTTTATTCTGACCAACTGAAGTGAATTGCACCGTTATGGGAAATTGAACTTGCTTACCACACATTTCATCTGCAACATTGCGTCATTTATATCTTTATATGACCTGGCTGGTATCATATATGGAAAAGAGCGTACAGGTCAAGAACTAAATTAGGTACATCTCAATGCTAATGAATATAATATAGAAAAGAATATTATTTGGACTTATTATATTGTTATCTAATTCAAATACTTACATGCTCCTTCTTTTTTTTATTGTAGGCACTAGGTGTGGTGCTGGAAGTGACGTGCCATATTCAAGTGATGTAATCCGATCAAGTGATGAAAATAGTTCTAGAATTAAGATAAAAACTTTAGTTGTAGAATTGTATAATGAACTTGTAATATTTTTTTCTTTTGAATATTTGAATATTTAAGATAAAAACTTTGATGTAATTATTTTGTTATGTTTAATGAAAGATAATGTTTATTCATTTATTTTGTAGTATCATTCTTTTTTATGTATTTTAAATTTTCATTATTAATTTTTGGTTAAATTATACTTTTAGTCCTTATTTTCGTAGCAAAATTTGAATTTGGTCCCTCAATTATTTTTTATCTCAATCTGGTCTCTATTTTGGGAAATTTGACCCAATCAAGTCCTTTCCGTTAGTGGTGGAGTAACGATGTTAAATGGGGTGCCACGTGTCAGCTTCTGGATTTTTTGAATTTTTTTTATTTTTATTTTTTATTTTTTATTAATTTTTTTAAATTTTTAAAAAAATTAAAATTTTGCCACGTGTCAAGCTGACATTGTGCCACGTGGCAATGACAGTGCCACGTGTCACTATTTGGGAGGTGTCATTTTCCCATTCTCAATTTGGTCCCTGTATTTTATTTTTTGTCTCAATTTAGTCCCAATTTTTGTAAAAATTATGCAATTTCGTCCCCCTCCAAATTGAAACAAAAATTATAAAATGTTATACAAATATTTTTATTAAATTTGATTTTTTTATTCAAATTGATATTTTTATTATATATTTTCAATAAAACCAAGTTTCTTTAAATTTGTTTCACATTAAATTTTACTTAAAATTGTTTTCAAATTTTAAATTTATTTGTTTTTTATTGTTACATAAACTAGTTAATTTTTCTTAAATTATATAATTGTTATTTTTATACTAACTAAAACATTTGTATAGAAATTATTGAATTTTACACATTTAAAAATATGCAATTATTTAAAATATAAATTCAAATAAAAATAATATTAAAGTATAATGTAATAAAATATCAATATAATTTATGAATTTTTTTATTAACATTATTTTCTATTAAAAACTTTAAAACAATTTTAAATAAAGTTTAACGTAAAATATAAATTAAAATAAACTTAATCTTGTTAAAAATATTTACTTGAAATATCAATTTTGATAAAAATATTTGTGCATATTTATATAAAAATTAAATTTGGTTTCAATTTGAAGAGGGACAAAATTGCACAATTTTTACAAAAATTGGGACTAAATTGAGACAAAAAATAAAATACAGGGACCAAATTGAAAATGAGAAAATGGCACCTCCCAAATAGTGACACGTGGCACTGTCACTGCCACGTAGCACGATGTCAGCTTGACACGTGGCAAAATTTTAATTTTTTTAAAAATTTTAAAAAAATTAATAAAAATTCAAAAAATCCAGAAGCTGACACGTGGCACCCCATTTAACACCGTTACTCCACCACTAACGGAAAGGACTTGATTGGGTCAAATTTCCCAAAATAAGGACCAGATTAAGATAAAAAATAATTGAGGGACCAAATTCAAATTTTGCTACGAAAATGGGGACTAAAAGTATAATTTAACCTTAATTTTTTTATTCAATTATGAAATTATAAATATAAGTGGATAACAATAAATAATAAAATATTTGAATTACGACAGTTATAAACCTCAGAATATAATGTGAATTGTGGTGTTTTTAAGTGTCATTATTTTTAATTTATTTATTTTCCATTTAACAAATAACGACAGTTTTAACTATCGCAATTTACTCTAAAAAACTGTCACTTTTTACAATGTAATAAGTGGCAGTTGTTGGCGGTTCGCTTGAAATCGCCATATTATACTTTATCGCGACACCAATTGCGATTGTTTTCAAAATCACCACATAAGTAAATTGTGGCAGTTAAAACTGTCACACTTTACAAAAATAACCATCGCAATTTACACTATTTTTTGTAGTGTCATTTGAATTAGAGGTACATGTACTTAATTTGAAAATCAAGTTAATAAGAGAAAGCAATTGATAAGTTAGGGAGGCCCTCATATGGTTTAGAGACAACTATTCACAATGCATTGTGCTTTTGTTTGCATCTTCTGTATAAAATTTATAAAGGCCTTAACCACTTGTTTTCTACTATTGAAGGTAGAAACTTCTAGCATTTCCTTTTGCCTACCTTAATATGGGTTTGGTTTTATAGATAGTTGTATAAGCTACTATTAGTGATGTATTAAGTTGTTGTTAGTGATGTATGCAAAAACAAGGATATACAAAACATGATAACTATTGATTTACATGGGCAACACGTGAAACAAGCAATAAGAATGATAACATTGATTGATTAAACATGATGCATAAGTTATGTGTAGAGGTGTCAATTTGGCCCAGCCCACAAGGCTTGGTCTTGACCCAAGTGGGCTAGGGCCAAAAAATCCCACATTGAAAAAAGCCCCCTTCAAAGAAGCCCACAGGGTCAAAAATCCTAAAAAAGTCCTATGGGTCAGGGCCAATCCATGGGCTTTCATCTTCAACATGAAAAATATATTATATTTTAAAATATATTATTATATGTGGGATAGGCCTAACGACACAAACAAGCACGACGACCTGAAAAGGCCCAACGATCCGGACCTGCCCAACGACCTTGACAAGGACGACGAGCCAGACGGGCTCGACGACCCCGGCAAGCACAATGTCCGAGTCGTGAGGCTCGTCCAGGTTGTCAGACCCATCTGGGTCTTTGGGTCCGCTCGGGTCGTCGGGCACGTCTTGGTTGTCGGGCCTGTCTGGATCGTCAGCCAGTCTGGATTGTCAAGCACGTCTGTCTGTGTCGTAGGGCTCGTCTGGGTTGTCTGGCCAGTCCGGGATGTCAGACCTGTCTTGGTCATTGGGCCCGTCAGGGTCGTCGTGTCTATCTAGGTCATCGGGCTCATCTGGATCGTCATGTCCGTTCGCGTCGTCGCACCTGTATGAATTGTTAGGCCCGTCCGGATCATTGGGCCTGTCAAAACCGTCGAACCCATCTGGGTAGTCGGTCTCGTCCGGGTCATCAAGGTCGTTTGGCCCGTCGAGATCATCATGCTTATCTGGGTCGTCGGGCTCCTTCAGATCGTCAGGCCCGTCCGGGTCATCGGGCCCGTTCGGATCATCGGGCCCATTCAGGTTGTGGGTTCGTTCGGGTTTTCGGGCTCATCCGTTTCGTTGGGCCTTTCCGGATCTTCGAGGTCTTCTGGATCGTTGGGCCCGTCCAGGTCATCGTGTTTGTCCGGGTCGTTAGGCCCATCCGGGACGTCAGGCCTCTCGTTGTCATCAGGCACGTCTAGGTCGTCAGACCCGTCCAATTTGTTGTGCTGATTTAGGTCTTCGGGCTCTAGGGCCCATCCGAGTCATCGAGCCTGTCTGGGGCTTCGGACTTGTCTGGGTGATTGGACATGTTTGGCTCGTCGGGCCTGTTTTGTTCTTCGAACCCGTGTGGGTCGCTCAACAAGATCTTTGACTCTGGCTTAATGTGGTATTATTTGGGGGGTCTAACCCACCTTAGCGCTAACCCTAACCCACTAGAGAGGGGGCTTTGGGGGCTGGAGCTTTTTTTTTGGCCCCATCATTTGGGGCTTTATGAAGAGTGGACCAGGGCTGGCCCATGGGCTAAGTGCCAAATTGACACCTCTAGTTATGTGCATCAACTTGGTCTACCATATTAAATTAACTAGTAATATGATCAAAATGAAGGGAAGAATATGAAGGTTGGACTACATTGAGTTTAAATCCATATTTTTAAGAATTAGGTTTTGCATGTTTCCTAAAGTAATAGTGTTATTTTTGTATGTTTACATCATCATTATAATATGTATCTATAAGATGTATTACAAAGTGACTCCATATTATATTTATTATTATGGCTTAATTAATATTTTGGTCCCTTTATTTGTTGGTTTGATTCATTTTGGTTCCCTTATTATTTTTTGGTTCAATTTGGTCCTCTAATTCTTTAAAAACGTTCAATTTGGTCCCTACCATTAAGTTGATGCTAACACCGTCTCTGTACATGTCATGTGTCATTTTGTGAAATTTTCAATTTTTTAATTTTTTTTTTAAATTTTTTTTGAAATTAAAAAAAAAATAAACTGCCACGTGTCACTTTACGGTTGTGACATGTGTCAATTTAAGAATTTTTATTTAAAAAATATATTACCACGTGGCAGGTCACGATTACCACGTGGCAGGTCACGATTGTGTCACGAGTCAAGTTAACATTGGTTGTTTTCAATTTAGTCCCTCTATTTAAAAATTTGATTCAATTTAGTGTCCCAAGTTTTTACAATAATTCAATTTTGTCATTTTCAACGTGAAACCAAATTAATAATTAAACTTAATTAATATTTATATATTCATAATTTTTTGCGTGGGCTTTAGCCTTCTGGCGTCTCACAACTTGCTGATTAAATATAGACTGGATTTATTTCAAATTTTCTTCGTTTTATGTCTTAATTATAATGATAAAGGATTTGTTCTTATATGATAGTCGATTAAGATATTCTTCAACGACAAACAAATTTAATAAATGCTTTAATTAATAATAGTTTATTATTATAATGGAG
>Ga0214544_1009615_pt1 | contig 14989 bp, 14 predicted proteins | sample CNSS3metaG_FD_160074 | JGI IMG/M metagenome (GOLD analysis project Ga0214544, IMG submission 160074) | Root nodule microbial communities from cowpea collected in UCLA plant growth center, Los Angeles, California, USA - CNSS3 | ecosystem: Host-associated > Plants > Roots > Nodule | place: USA...
GAGCGTAGAAAAGCCACATACAAGAGGGAAACATATTGCTTCAAAAATAAAAAGGAAAAGATGAACTTACTCAAAAGAAGAAATTGTTCGGTCCAAAATGTTCCTTAACTCTTCAATTTTGTCGTAGCGCAATTTGATTTTGAAAATAATAAGGAATTGATAGTGAAAATTGAGATGAAAATAAAAGGGGAGAAAGAGTTGGAGGCACGGAAGAGAGAAACCAAATAGAACAGTATAAGAAATTATAATAGAAAACAAAACGTGATTTTTAAATTTTAAAATAGATTTTTCAAACTAAATTAATATAAATAAGGTAATAATATATAAATAAAGTAATAATATATAAATAAAGTAGTAATATATAAATATTTTTTTTTTAAATATATAGAAAATAAAATAAAATAAAAATAATTAATATAAATAGAGTAATAATTTTTAAATATTATTTTTTAAATATATAGAAAAAAAAGTGAAACAAAAAACGGTTGGGGGAGCCTTGGCTCCCCCCTGTCCCTTAATAATTCCGCCCCTGATTACAATGCAATTCCAACAACATTTGCACATAAGATTTACATTAAGAGCATCTCCTTCAAGCTTCACAGACCCTATTCTTTCCTATAGCTACATTTCCAACACTTCACTCAATGCCTAGAATGAAGACATGAGGTATTTATTTATAGGAATTTTTGGGCGGCACTCAACCCAACTTTTGGTGCTCAACCACTAGGGTTTCTTCACAAGGTTTCCTTCTCACCTCAGCCCCTTGTCCTAGTCTTTAACACTTCACTTTTCTCTTTTGGAAGGGTTTTCTGCTCAACCTCATGTATTTGTGCTCCAAATTTTCTTGCAAAGAAGGTTTCCTCATAAGGCTCAACTCCATTTGTTGTGCTCAACCAGAAAGTCAAAATATGTTGTTCTATCTTTTTTACTTCCATGGCTGAGCACCATACTTGTTATTTTCTCTTATATTCACTACAAAACAACAAAATATCATTATAATTCATAAAACTCCAATTCTCACTACATCATTATGTATCTTGAGCTAAGCAGGTTTGTTTATACATAAATAGAGCCATTTGATGCATGATAAATGTCAATTTCAAATGAAAAATTTATTTATTCTTCACACTTATCACCACACCCCACTTTAGCTCTTTGCTTTCCCTAAAGCAAAGCAGGACAAAACAGAATGGCAAAATAATGAGTTTTATGGGTTGTCAAAGAACTAGTTGAACATGTTGAATGCAAGTGAGGGAACAACAAAATAATCTATCCATTCTCAAACCAATACCAATGCATAGCAGTTCATAGTTTGGGGAACCAACATGGATTTTCACCTATATTTTTCAATCTGGTTTATACTAAATGCACTCCCTAGCTTAAGTATCTTACGCTCCAAACAACCTTGCAAGCTTTCAGTTAATTTTATATCTCATTTCCCAGAATTGTCTACACATGTAACATCCCTAAGGAATATTACTAATTTAAATAAATAAGTAAGGAAAGAAAATAAAACGTCACGATATTGTTATTCCCCAAACGCGGGAAAAATTAAAATGTTTAAACATTGCGCCACAATATTTAAAATCGTCGTACTTAAAGCTTTACAATTTCCAAAAATTCAAAAAAAATAAAATGATAATCATAATCAAAATCCTAGCTTAATCCCCAACTAGCCCTCACTCTGTCGCCTGAGCATCCTCAGCATCACCTGTATCAACATATGCTCCCATGTAACGAATCACACGATCATCGCCATACACAAACAGAAAGGGTGAGCTGAGAAAATAAAATAACATGTATATACACATAAATATTAGCATCAGATAAATCATACACCCGTCTAGTTCAACCTACTAAGTTCTTGGCCAAGACCTTAACCCCAAGACTATATAGCCTTCAATTCACACAAAAGGTTAGCCTTGGACTCGGGAATATGATGCTCACACGAACCTGCCCGCTCGTGGTCTTGCCTCTACGAACCTCCCCGCTCGTAGTCCTGCTCTACGAACCTCCCCGCTCGTAGTCTTGCTCTACGGACCTACCTGCTCGTAGTCCAACACATGTGATCCACCAGTCTCGTACCTCCTCGCACGTGACATCTCTCAAACGTGAGCACGAAACATACGAACCTACCTCGCTCGTAAACCCACGTGAGAGTAATTGGATATGAACCTCCCCGCTCATATCATCACATGTTAACCACCATCCATGAACCTACCCGCTCATGGCACAACATCACCCGATCCAAGCATAGCATCATTACTTAAACACAACACAACACAAGTTATAGATTGTTAGATTCTCGCCCGGCGCAACACCCAGCACCGTCAGGCGACACAGGCCCATACCTTCTGGCGGTACCTTCCTGTCGCCAGGCGCCAGCGTCTCTAGACCCACTGTTTTACAGGCACCGCCTGGCGGAACGCACCTTGCCGCCAGGCGCCACGCGGTGCAGGGACCTCTCCTGCAGTTCCTATCGCTTGGCGCACCTACTTGAGCCGTCAGGCACTATGACAGTAGCGCAAAACTGTTGGTTTATGCACTCAATACTATCTAGCTTATACCCCAAAGCATTCTAAGTTATCGGTGCACCCTCGCTTAATGGACGTCAAGTCCAATTATGAGATTACAACAGTTCAATTGCTTACAATATATACTCACCAAATCCCCCATTTTCCGTGATGTGTGATTATCAATATCCTTACCAATTCTTTATGACATCCAGTACATAAGATGGATCTGCTATGTATTTCCTCAACTGAGAGACATGAAATACATTGTGCAGATTCGCCAAGTGTGGTGGCAAAGCGATCTCATAAGTTGCAGCGCCAATTGTCCTCAAAATCTAATAAGGCCCAACAAACCTCGGAGTTAACTTCCTTGATTTGATGGCCCTTCCAATACCTGGCGTCGGTGTCACCTTGAGGAATACATGATCCCCAGCCTCGAACTCTAGAGGTCGCCTCCTCCTATCTGCGTACGACTTCTGTCTACTCTGAGTAGCCCTCATTCTCTCCTGAATCGCCCTAACCTTCTCAGAAGTCTGCTGTAGAAACTCGGGACCCAACACCAATGATTCTCCATCCTGATTGCAACACAACGGGATCCTACACCGTCGCCCATACAATGCCTCATAAGGTGTCATACCAATACTGAAGTGATAGTTATTATTGTACGTGAATTCCACCAATGAAAGCATCTCACTCCAGCTTCCCATATAATCCAACACACAAGCCCTTAAGAGATCCTCCAAGGACTGGATCGTACGCTCCGACTGCCCATCGGTCTGGGGATGGTATGCAAAACTCATCCTCAACTGGGTTCCCAAAGCTGCCTGTAGAGACTGCCAAAAGCGAGATGTGAATCTCGGGTCTCTGTCTAATACTATGCTAGTTGGCACACCATGCAACCTGACCACTTCTCGCACATACAACTCGGCCAATTTATCCAATGACCACTTCTGATTAATGGCGAGGAAATGAGCACACTTTGTCAACTCGTCCACTATTACCTAGATTGAGTCATGCCCTTTAGCAGACCTCGGTAAATGAGTTACGAAGTCCATGGCAATACTATCCCATTTCCACTGAGGAATGTCCAACGGCTCTAATGTACCCCCTGGTCGCTGATGTTCAATCTTAGCCTTTTGATATACCAAGCACGATGCTACAAAGTCGGCAATATCGATTTTCATCCCATTCCACCAGAAGGACTGTTTCAGATCTTGATACATCTTAGTCATACCTGGGTGTATGCTAAGATGACTTTTATGCCCTTCCTCCATGATCTGTTTCCTCAATCTCCAATTTCCAGGCACACAGACTCTGTCTCTGAACCGTAAGATACCATCTGACCCCATCCTGTAATCCTTTCCTTTCTCAGTCCCTATCCAGCTCGCAAACTGTTGTAACTCAGCATCATTCTTTTGCTGATCACAGATGGTCTCCAACACATCACTAGTCAGTGTAAGAACACTGCATCTGATGGAGTCTTCACTCAGCTGTATACCTAGGTTCATATCCCTGAGCTTCTCAATCCATTCCAGCTCCTTTACCATCATAGCTGAGATATGCATCCTTTTCCGACTCAAGGCGTTCCCAACAACATTAGCTTTTCCTAGTTGGTAAAGCAAATCGAAATCATAATCCTTGAGATACTCCATCCAGCGCCGCTGTCTCATATTCAACTCCTTCTAATCAAACAGATATTTCAGGCTTTTATGATCACTGAAAACCTAAAACTGTGAGCCATACAAATAGTGTCTCCATGTCTTAAAAGCAAACACTACAGCGGCCAGCTCCAAATCATGGGGCGGGTAGTTCTTCTCGTGCACCTTTAACTGTCTAGAAGCATAGGCTACCGGCCTCTTATCCTGCATCAGCACACAACCCAAACCTTGGTAGGATGCATCACAGTATACCTCAAACTTTTTACTGGTATCTGGAATAATAAGAATCAGAGTTGTAGTCAACCTCCTCTTCATCTCCTCGAAACATTCCTCACATTTATCAGTCCAGGAGAAGGGTTGATCATTTCTAGTTATTTGATTTAATGGGCTCACCATTTTAGAAAACCCCTCTACGAATCTTCTGTAGTACCCGGCTAACCCCAAGAAGCTTCTGACTTCTGTTACTTTCTGAGGTCTCTTCCACTTCAGCACCGTTTCAATCTTGCTCGGGTCTACTGCAATACCATGCGAAGAGATCACATGCCCTAGAAATTGTACCTCGTCTAACCAGAATTCACATTTGGACAGTTTGCCGTAAAACTGATGTTCTCTCAACACCTCCAGTACAATTCTCAAGTGACCTGCATGTTCCTCCTTAGTCCGAGAGTAGATGAGGATGTCATCTATAAACACCACAACAAATATATCCAGATAGGGCCGGAAAATTCGGTTCATGTAATCCATAAAGACAGTTGGAGCATTGGTCACTCCGAATGGCATCACGACATATTCATAATGTCCATATTTCGATCTTAAAGCTGTCTTCTGGACGTCCTCTAGCTTGACTAAGATCTGATGATAGCCAGACCTTAAGTCAATCTTAGAGAATGCACCTGCCCCTCTCAGCTGATCGAGCAAGTCATCAATCCTCGACAATGATTACTTATTCTTTATCGTCAATTTGTTCAATTGCCGATAATCGACGCACAGTCGAGAACTCCCATCCTTCTTCTTTACCAGTAGCACCGGAGTTCCCCACGATGAGGCACTAGGTCTGATAAATTTCTTCTCTAGTAAGTCTTCTATCTGTTTCTTCAACTCTGCTAGTTCTACCGGTGTCATTCTGTACGGTGCTGCCGACACTAGACCCGCTCCAGGGATTAGATCAATTGAGAAATCTATGTCCCTACTAGGTGGCAACTCGGGTATCTCATCGAGGAAAACATCGGCATATTCATCCACCACTAGTATCTTACTGATCTGCTCTTTTGTACTCATCTTCTTCTCCTAGGCCACTATCACAAAACAAGTGGATCCCCCCTTCATCTCTTTCACTGCCTCTCCCGACGTCACCAACTCTATCCCCTCAGTTTCTGGAAATACAATTTTGCGTCGTCCACAATCAAGCACCACATGGTTGATAGACAGCCAGTTCATTCCCAGTATGACCTCCAATCCCTCCAAGGGCAGGCAAACGAGGTTCACCTTGAAGCGTCTGCCCTCTACTTCCATCAAGCATCCAACACAGGCTAGATTTGTTGAAACCTGTCCAGATGTTGGTGTCGAGACTATCAACTCACATCCCAGGTCACAAGTAGACAATCCCAATCTCTCCACATAATCATGGGATATGAAGGAGTGAGAAGCTCCTGAGTCAAACAACACTAGCACACTGTTACCAAAAGGAAAGCAGTAATCCAGAATCAGGTTACCTGACCGGGTGGCCTTAGTGCTGGTCATGGCGAAAACCCAGCCTGCCGCTCTCGACTTATCAGATGAAGGTGGCTGAGATCGCGATCCTGGAATGGTCTTCTTATTAGGACATTTGTTGGCAAAATGCCCTGGCTGGTCATAGGCATAACACTTGCGAGTGATCATTCCGCTGCCTCCGCTACCAACTGGTCTAGTGCAATCCCTCCTCAAATGCTCTCCTCCACAGTTATAACATCTCAACTTCTGTGAGGAGGATGTAGGTCGACTGTAGGGCTTTTTCTGATGTCTGCCCTCTACACTACTCTTCTGGGTTCAGTTGACCTGGCTGGGTCCCATCTCCAGCTGCTCAACACTCTTGGCTTGCTCCACCAAGACCGGGAACTCACGTACCCTCAGTGGTACAATAAAGTGCCTCAGCTCATGTTTGAGGCTACCCTCAAACTTCCTGCAGCGCCATTCTTCAGTCACCATTTGCGAGTAGAATCTCAAGAGGTACTCAAACCTCTCCACATAAGCCTGCACTGACAGATTCCCTTGCTACAGGGTGAGGAACTCGGCTTCGCGCTCATGTTTAACGCTATCTAGGAAGTATTTCTCCAGGAATCTCGTCCTGAAGCTGGTCCATGTCACCTCCTCATCTCGGTTCTGCATCTGTTGTTGCATCCCCATCCACCAGTATTCAGCCTCGGTCACCAACAAGAAGGTGAAGAAAGTGAGCTTTTGTGCCTCTGTGCACTCAATCACCCGGAATATCTTCTCACACTCTCGTAGCCACGCGTCTGCCTCATCGGGGGTGGCTTTCCCAGTGAATTTCGTCGGCTTATGACGCATAAGTCTTCCATGGTCACAGGTCTAACATGTGGGATCATGGCTCTCGGTGGTGTTGCCACAGGCTGCATCGCATCCACCATCCTGTGGATTGTGTTAGCAATCTCATCAGCCCCAGCGGTATTTCTACGCCTCATGTTTACCATTGCCTGTGCACGCCACATATTTTGGCTGTTAAAATCAAACAGCTAAAGATTAAAATAAACATTATCAAGTTCAAACAATCAAACACACATCACACAATTTGACACAATAAACGGTCAGCTCACTCCCCAGTTTTCCCAAAAAAATCAAAACGTTTGCTCTGATACCAAATGTAACATCCCTAAGGAATATTACTAATTTAAATAAATAAGTAAGGAAAGAAAATAAAACGCCACGATATTGTTATTCCCCAAACGCGAGAAAAATTAAAATGTTTAAACATCGCGCCACAATATTTAAAATCGTCGTATTTAAAGCTTTACAATTTCCAAAAATTCAAAAAAACATAAATGATAATCATAATCAAAATCCTAGCTTAATCCCCAACTAGCCCTCACTCAGTGGCCTAAGCATCCTCAACATCACCTGTATCAGCATCTGCTCCCGTGTAACGAATCACACGATCATTTTCATACACAAACAGAAAGGGTGAGCTGGGAAAATAAAATAACATGTATATATACATAAATATTAGCATCAGATAAATCATACACCCGTCTAGTTCAACCTACTCAATTCTTGGCCAAGACCTTAACCCCAAGACTGTATAGCCTTCAATTCACACAAAAGGTTAGCCTTAGACTCGGGAATATGATGCTCACACGAACCTGCCCACTCGTGGTCCTGCCTCTACGAACCTTCCCGCTCGTAGTCCTACTCTACGAACCTCCCCGCTCGTAGTCCTGCTCTACAGACCTACCCGCGCGTAGTCTAACACATGTGATCCACCAGTCCCGTACCTCCCCACACGTGGCATCCCTCAAAGTGAGCACGGAACATAGGAACCTACCTCGCTCGTATCCCCACGTGAGAGTAATTGGATATGAACCTCCCCGCTCATATCATCACATGTTAACCACCATCCATGAACCTACTCGCTCATGACACAACATCACCCGATCCAAGCATAGCATCATTGCTTAAACACAACACAACACAAGTCATAGATTGTTAGATTCTCGCCCGGCGCAACACCCAGCATCGCCAGGCGACACAGGCCCAGACCGCCTGGCAGTGCCCTCCCGCCGCCAAGCGCCAGCGTCTCCAGACCCACTGTTTTACAAGCGCCGCCTGGTGGAGCGCACCTTGCCGCCAGGCGCCACGTGGTGCAGGGACCTCTCCTGCAGTTCCTATCGCCTGGCGCACCTACTCGAGCCGTCAGGCGCTATGACAGTAGCGTAAAACTGCTGGTTTATGCACTCAATACTATCTAGCTTATACCCCAAAGCATTCTAAGTTATCGGTGCACCCTCGCTTAATGGACGTCAAGTCCAATTATGAGATTACAACAGTTCAATTGCTTACAATATATACTCACCAAACCCCCCATTTTCCGCGATGTGTGATTATCAATATCCTTACCAATTCTTTATGACATAAGTGGCCCATACACTTTACACTAGATGCTTGTTTATCATCATCACACACAACATTATGATACACTATTACGCATACTTTACAGTAGATGAATTTCACCTCTGGGAGTTCTCTATCTGTTTAGTATAATAGTGTCTCGTGTACCCCACCTTTACTACATTGGCTCTATCTTTAACACCCTATACACCTCTATTTCCTTCCCTTATTTTCTTACCAATTACACATTCCTATCTCAAGGCATCTAGGTTCTCAACATTTCATAAATCATATCCTACACATTTACACCTCATACCTTACAAGTTAACCCACCAATGCATAGTCAGTATTCCAGCCTCGTATACTTAGTAAAACTCAATATTTTAATTCTCCTATTGTCTCAACTACAAAGACATTCAGTACCCGAGTCTCTTCCATTTTCCTTGTCCTAACTTTTGTTCCAACTCACTCCCAACCTCTTCCCTCGCGACCAACCAAAACCAACACAACATTTTTGCCACTGTCCTCGTCATCGCCTGGCGGCAAGCTGAGTGCCGCGAGGCGGTACACCAGAACCCAGAAAAAAACCCCAGCCTACTATACCCATGACATGCTCAAGATGTTCAGGACTCAATCCAGTCACCAAATTCAATACCAGTCAATAATTCACTCGTGGTTTATTGACCCAATTTCCGTTGAAATTATATCCTTTAATTCGTACATGCTATGAACCATAGTAATTCAATTTGGATTCTACGCCTTCCAACACCCCAACTCTAACCATGATAATTATGAAGAGTATTCCCAAAGCACCAACAGACCCCAATTCTCACAATTTTGTACTATTAACACATAGCATCAACACAAGATCACAACCAAAAGTCCCAATGACCCCTGTGTACATAGCAAATCAAAAGAAACTCACGAACAGCGTCGCGCCACCTGGCAGATCTTCATTGCCGCCAGGCGGTTCATGCTAGAATCAAGAACAAGACACACCTCTTATGTGCCGCCTGGCGGTAGGGATTGGGCCGCCAGGCGGTTTCTGGGAATAAACCCAGAAACTTTAATAAAACAGTGCAACAAGAGTGGAAATCATGCAATTTCGATCGTACAAGGTACAACATAGCGATTGCTATTAAAAACACGCAAAGACAACTCCCCTTACCTCTGATCCTCACTCCAAATTCGAATTGAACGTGCCTCTAACCTAAAATGACCCTTGTCCTTTGCTTGCACTCTAACAATGGTTTACACTCCAACTCCTTGCTCCACACAGTGCGAATTGCTTCTGGAAAAGCTTTTGCCAAACCCTCACACGTAAATCCCAGCCTCTTTTCTCTAATTCCTTTTCCTTTCTCACAATTACTCTCTCCTAATTACCCCTTAATGCTAAAACGAATTTTTAATAAAAAGTAGATTAAGGCTAATCAATGATTAATTATCCAAGCGTTTTCCAGCCCTTAGGTTACCTCTCTATTGGCTGCTAGGGTTTCTAACCCTTTCATATTCATGCCAAAGGAAAATTTGGCAAAAAGAGAATTAATTAGTTCTCAACAAGGTTTAAACTCACAACCCTTCAATCACAAAGAAATTGCACAACCAATTCACAATTATGATAATTCCTTCAATTCTAAGGTTATGTGATCACGTCACCCATTCAAATATATAATATAAAAAATTCATAAATTAAATAACATACAAATGGCATACATAGAACTCGAACCCAAGTCCCCACTCACAAACAAAGTACTCTCAATTGCTTAAGCTAGTACTTTTCCACGTCATAGAAATCCGCATTAAATACTTTAAATGCTTCTATTACCCGAATTTATTAAATAATTATTTAATTCACTTTTTAATTTTCTCGGGTCTTACAACACACATTAAGCATGGATCACTAAGGTCTTTCTTGAGCCTGTAACTTGGCTAGGTTTTGAAGGAACTTTGTTTTATAAGACAAACAAGACTCATTAATAAAAAAAAGTTAAAATAATATGTGCATATCATGAGTCCTTCAACTTTATTTAGTTTAGCTCTATTTGTCTTTTTATGCATTTCAATTCTGATGCAATTTTTTTTCTTTTCATCTTTTTTGTTTTGCACCAAAGTTATTTTTCTCAATCCTCTAGACTGCATTTTTCTTTTCCTTAGGTAGTTTCTTCAATTGGCCTTCTTCCTTGCATGTTATTCCAACACACATGCTATTTTTGTCTTCCTTATCAATGAGAAAATATGGGATATTTACTTTTGTGGGCTAAGGTGTGTATTGTGAGGCTAAGGTTCAAAAAGGGATTTAAAATCCAATTCGAGGTAGCCTATTTAGCTCTAAGTATGGATATTCAACAAACATGCATGACTAATTTCAAAATGTGAAAGGCAAGAATGTGTAAAGTCTTCAAGTTGAAGAGGCTAATAGAAGATCAAGAGAGTCACAAATCAGTATTCCCTTCGAACACATCTATTGAGGAAATTGAAAAACAATAATCAAATTGGAGGGTGTAATAAGCATGTTGACTTGTAAAATGGTGAAAAAGAGGTTAATACAAGAAAATGTCTCATTAACAGTTAATTTTAGTGACTAAAAGTTGTTAGTCACTATAGTGACCTTTAGATACAAATATATAAAATAAAATTATTGATTACTAAAATAGTCATTATTATGAATAAGAAGTTATAATTGGTTGCTAAATTGGTCACTAATTAATTAAAGACTAATTTATAATCAATTCATTTGGTTGCAAAAAACCTTGGTAGCTAATGTTTAATGACCAATTTTCTTTGGTAGCTAAATTTTAGAAACCAATTACAATTTTTTATTCATAATAGTGACTATTTTAGTAATCAATAATTTTTAATTTTGTAAATTGGTGTCTCAATTGGCCACTATTGTGACTAACAATTTTTTGTCACTAAAATTGGTTATTAATGAAACATTTCTTATAGTGGATGTCTCAAGACAAGCAAGATCGACATGAAAGATCTAATAGGAAACATTGTTGAAACATAGAAAAAACTCAACTAAAGAGTCCATGTTAGTAACATCGAAGCGAATAAAGGCATCAAAAAAATACAATCAAAACAAATACGAAGGTCAACTCGAGAAATAAAATTATATACAATAACTACCACAAAATATGGAAGCAAAGAAAACATCTAGCATGACGTATGCAATTTTTAGGACCGTTACTCTGGTTTATCTATTTTTTTATATTTTCTACTATGTTGTAAAAATAGGGAGAGAATATAAATAGGGGGTCAAATGTAAATAGAGATGACAAATTATGGATACAATTTCAAATATACTAAAAAACGCTTTGAGCAGAAAAATGACAAGATCAATATTGATTGTAGAAATTTAGGTCACTCCTCTCGTTAATTTACTTTATCAATTTCTATTTTATCTATAGTAATTTAGTTTTCTACAATTTACATCTCCAAAAAAACTCTTCACCATCATTTTCTTCTCCATTTTATTTTTATTTTTCAATTCCTTAATGAATCCATATTGAACAACAAAAATATGATCTTTGGAAATAAATACATATTTTGTTGATTACAGTCAACATAACACAAAAATTGAATGAATTAAAAAATTTTGTAATCTTAATTCATATCGTAAGTGAATTGTGTATAAAATTTATTCTCACAAATGCATAGAATATTTAAACACTTTCAATCAAATTGAAAATATCAAGCTTACTCGTTGTAAATGAACTTGTGTCGAGTAGATTGAATTTACTAAAGTTCCCATGTGACTATCGAATTCAAATCCTCGAAAAAGTAATATTATATAAATGAATAAAAATTGTTGGCATAAAAAGAAAATCATTCCACACCACCACTGGAAAAGAAAAATGAAAAATCTTTTAATGATGTAGAGATAAAATTTGATATGATTGTTCGCTTCAGTTTTTTCTATACATGTAAAGAAAGTGTCGTTAAAATAGAGAGTAAAATATAATTTGTAAATCCTCTTATATACTAAAAACATATGTTGCCATATTTCCTTTTGTCTATGAAGGTGACATTGACGATGGAAACCTAAAACATCAATCATTGTGACCTTATTGATTGTACCTAAGGACACTTCAAAACGCAACCACCTATCTGCGTTGGCATTATGGTATTCAATTTGGTTTAATGGAGAAAACATCTGTTGGACACGTATCGGGAAATTCGTGAAGTGCCTCTCTTTGTCACCCAACTTTAGTCATTTGGAACTCAGTGAAAATTTTTAACTTTTTTAACATTTTTTTTATTTATTCACATATTTTAATAGCGAGTGTTAAATCTATTTTTATTTTCAAGATGTTAAAAACATATTTATTTTATTTTTCTTTGTAAGATCTTGTAAGAGGAATTATCTATTGTACCGTTAATAAGATGTAAGAGCATTCCTCCTGAATAAAAAGTACACTGAATAAAAAAGCAACTTCTCTTTTGTTCTCTAGTCATCAATTATTGGTCTTACATGTTGGTTCCTAATCTATATCTTTATTTTAGCATAATATAAAATAATTTTAACAATTTTCAAAAGAATAAAAATATTTATTTCTGAAAAAATAAATTTAGTGGGGGTGGGGTCCCATTGTCCATAGAGATACTTTTATTTTCATTTTCTGTTCTTAATCTATGTATATATTCCGGAACCTTTATGCTGTTTCTGAAGGGTAAAATGGAGACTTTGAATGCCTTGAAAAGTGACTTCTTAGTTATCTTATAACATATACAAGGTTTCATGTCAGCATTTCCAATGATACCTTTTAAGATGTATCTATCCATTAATTCTCAAACTCTCGAAGTCTCTTGCAAATGTTTTTTCAGATAAATAAATTTTATATGATAATTATTTAGTTTATATTTTTTAACTTTAAAATATCTCATTATATTATTTATATTTTTATTCTAGCTTCGTATCTTGTCTTTCTCAAGGAGATTATTCACACCACGATTTGGTTTGATTTTTGATTAAAAATACAAATAAATTAAATATAAAAGAAATTTAAATTTATATATGTGATTACTATCTGCTTTTAACTAAACATACGTATAAAATAATTTTTACTGTCTAATTTATAATCTTTTAATAGAACATATATTTGCGATATAAAGTTATATTATAAATAGTCACATTTTTCTATTTCACTACCTTTTAAAGATTTGTTTAAGTTTATATTGTATTAAATAATGTGTTAAAGTATAAAAACATATATAAGGAGTGTCCATATTTTTACAATAAAAATACATAAAATTAAAATAATTATTTTTTATTTATATATTATACCATAAATATATAAAATAATTTATAAATATATTTTTTGTATTTAAAAAGTGTGTCTGCAACAAACCTTTACATATTATTTTAATATAATTTATATTATTTTAATATTTATTTAGTCTTTATATTTATTATTATTTAATTTTAATTTAATTAAAAATAAAAATAATAACTTTCGTTCTTTTTTAATTGATAACAAATTTAATTTTTATATAAATTTTATATTAATATTTTTATCAAACAAGATTTAGTTTACTTAAATTTATATTTTGCATTTAATTTTATTTAAATTTTGTTTTAAAATTATAAATGTAAATTTATTTAAAATTTATATTTCAAAAATTTTATTTCAAATAAATTTATTATATCATACTTCAATATTATTTTTTATTTGAATTTATATTTTAAATAATTGTATATAAAATTATTTGAACTCTACATTTTTTGAAATATAAATTTGAAATATAGTTGAAATAAATATATTTCAAATAAACAGATACTTAAATTTATAATTTTAAAACAAAATTTTAAAAAACTTAATGTTATTAAAAGTGATTTTAAAATAGAGTTAATTTAAAATAATTTCAGTAATATTAGTATAATATTTGTAACGTCTCATTTAATTAATAAACGTAATTAAAGGAAGCGTCACACACAGATAGTACAACAGCACAGTCTTGGGGTCTTAAACACAACCCCTACAATATCCTAGGCACACCATGATGCCAAAACTAAACCAATTACAACATTCAACAGTAACCAAAAGGAAATTAAAAGACAACTAGTACATGGGCCATAGTCCAGAAAGAAAGCCCATAAAGATATAGATCCAGTCCAAGCGGACTATGCAGCGGAACCTCCATCACCCTGATGATTTCGGGGAGTTCTCACCTCTACTCACATCAACAATTTGATGATCATTGCAAAAGAAAAGATCACACCACAGAACATACAATAACAAACAGTAGGGACACCTAAGCATTTTATGACTTTCAAACCAATACATTAAGACTCGACTCATCCGGATACATATAATCTGGTCGGATACCTCTGCTCACCCTCGAGCTGCTCACCCCTAAGCTATGTGTTACAAGTGTTACAATGAATCAATCCCCCCCACAAGGTTAGCCCTTCATGAGTTTCAGGCCTCCTGCTACTCTCATCACAAGAGTCAGTTCGCTCTAAGTGAGACTAACTGACTCCTTAGAGTGTCAGGATACAATTTTTACCTTGAATCCTTACCAAATTATATAGATGGGGCACCACCATGGACACCCACTAACAGGGGCCATGGAATTATGTCCCGACCACTGAAGCACGACCCTGAAATCTCACCTAGAGATTTCAAGGATTTACGCACTGACCATCGACCAATCATGTTCAATCAATCAAGAAAGACCTATCATGCACACACACACACACACATATATATATATACA
>Ga0214544_1009618_pt1 | contig 14985 bp, 5 predicted proteins | sample CNSS3metaG_FD_160074 | JGI IMG/M metagenome (GOLD analysis project Ga0214544, IMG submission 160074) | Root nodule microbial communities from cowpea collected in UCLA plant growth center, Los Angeles, California, USA - CNSS3 | ecosystem: Host-associated > Plants > Roots > Nodule | place: USA...
ATTGATTTGAGGTTTGTTATTGATTTTTTTTATTGAAATGTTTCTTTCAAAATGCATACTATGAATTTGTGATTGTTAACAAGGGGCACTTTGTAAATGATTAATTGTTTAAATATTTTGCACTTTGTGCAAATGAGATAATTGAAGTTATGTGTTTAGTATTGGTTTTTGTTGTTGTCAATGGTATGTTTTGCAGCCTAAAATCCATGTTTAAAGTGATGACATTTGAAATGGATGATAAGTCCTAGGCAAATGATAGAGATGATATTCATTATTTTATGCTTTACTTCAAGTGGTGTGTGTAAGACCTACTTTTCTGGTATTATGTTAAAGGGCAGAGCCTTAACTTTTGGGCCTAAGGGCTGCCCCATAGGGTACCCAAAACTCCTAAACTAGCCTTATTCCTCTCATTCTCTGCACCTATCAGAAAAACAACAGTCTCACTCTCTCTTCTCCCTCCAACAGTGCTCTGCTAGGGTTTGACTCCCATTTTTCGTTGAACTAGGAGAACTCCATTTATTACACGTAAGTCAATACCCAACTAATAATTCCTCTTTTCTAACTCTGTTGTTGCAGTTCCAACTAGAGCTCTTTTAGTAATCTCATTTTCTATTTTAGTGTCAGTATTCCAGCTTGCAAATCAGTTCTTGAATCTATAGTAATCCTCTAATGTGTGCTTGTACCTTCCGCTAGCATTCGTCCAGGTAAGGGAAGCTAGAACCCTCTTGTTTGGTGTGATGGTTGTTATCTTGCTTGTGATTCGTGATTTTCGAGCTTATATGTTGCTATGAATGTATGGTATGGTTGGCATCATTGTTTGGATGTGGAAATATGGCTTTTGCAGGATGAACAATGGCGAGACCCGACACTCTCACCCAGGTGACCAGGCCCCGCCCAGGCAAGACTTGTAGAGACAGACTCAGACTCGCGCTCGAGCTCTCGCTCAGGCAGAGAGCTTTCGTTTGAGCGAGACACCATCTCGCTCAGGCGAGAGAGGCTCGCCTAAGCGAGGACGAGTGGGGGTTTGAGGTTTGTGCTGTAGGCATAGCTCAGGCGAGGAAGTCTTTCTTTTGGGCGAGGGACATGCTCGCCCAGGTGAGTAGCGGCTCGCTTAAGCGAGAATCCGCGAGCCTCGCAGGGTTCCCTAATGACAGTCTCGCCTAAGCGAGACCTTGTGGCTTGAGCGAGACTGGCACGGGATTTCTTTATGCAACTGTACCTTTTATGTTGTTGGGGCCTTAATTGTATGTTTGGCTTGTTATGCTTTATCTTGGGTATGAACTATATGAATTGAGTGACCCTGTATGAATGAGATGGAAATTATGATTCATGAGTTTTGGCATGATGTGAGCATGATGTTTGTATGAGATTGGTTCAAAAAATTTAACATGATGAGTTGGTTATGGAGTGGATATGAAATATGGAGGGATTCATGGAAAATGAATGATGTTCCTTGGCATGGTATTGGCATGATGTACGATTCTATTTTCATGGCTTTAGGAAGGATGAGTTGTGGTTGACTAAATATGAGATATGAATGAGGGATGATTACAAAGATTGATATGATATTGACATGTGTGGTGAATATTTCATGATTGATTGAATATGTATAGTATGTGGTCAATACGTAAATCCTTGGCCTAAAACTTGGCTGTAATTGCAAAAATGCCACCGCGCCATTATATGCTTCGGTTCCTGGCCAACCGAGGCATATAAGGCGAGGTAAAATGGGAATTCTGCACTAGTGCTAGGTGAAACTCTATGGTAGTGCTTCAGTGGTCGGGACGTAATTTCATGGCCCCTGTTAGTGGGTGTCCATGGTGGTGCCCCATCTATATAATTTGGTAAGGATTCAAGGTAAGGATTGCATCCTGACACTCTAAGGAGTCAGTTAGTCTCACTTAGAGCGGACTGACTCCTGTGGTGGGAGTAGCTGGAGGCCTGAAATTCATTAAGGGCTAACATTGTGTGTGAGGGAATTGATTCATTGCAACATTTGTAACACATGTAACACATAGCTCGGGGGTGAGCAGAGGTATCCACCAGAAGTGCGAGAATCCGCTGAATCCGACCAGATTATATGTATTCGGATGAGTCGAGTCGAGTCTTAGTGTATTGATTTGAGGAGTCGTAACATGATTGGATGACGTGTGTATAATTGACTGTGGAAGTATATCTATTTGCATGACAAAACCACTTTTGGCTCTAGCTTACCCTTTTGTTTTTGTTGTGTGTCCTGCTGTGTGGTACTCTCTTTTGCGATGATCATCAACTTGTTGATGTGAGCAGATGCGAGGAACACCCGTGGTCAACAGGGAGGTGATGGTTCCGCTGCTTAGCCTTTGGGTTGACTTCTGCCATTGGGCTCTTCATTTAGGGCCAAGGCCCATGTATTGTTTTCTCCGAGAATTTGTTTAAGTCATTTCACTTTTTTGCTTTACCTTGTACCTGGCATCGTGGTGTATCTCTTTTATTCGTCCTCTAAGCAATTGGAATATCTGTAGGAATGACGTTATACTCTTTTATCCTTGCTTCTTATATTATATCGTGTGACATATCTTTTATTTAACTTTATTAAATAAATGGGATGTTAGAGTGTGTGTGTAAAATTCAAAACATATTTATCACTTAACACTTTATTTACTTTTGTAATATTTAAGTGGAGCTTCTAATTAGTTACTCCAAAATGTTGTCAAATTATAAAAATATGGACATTTGACTTGGATTTTTAACTGTTGAATTTTTAATAAAATGTTGTCAAACTGAAACAATCTCCATATTCGGGACTCATTGGATTTTTAGGTACTTGGTTTTTAATTAGAAATGGTATAAATATTATATTATTATGTATTTTTTTTTGTACTTTTTTTTCTATTTTTTACCTTTTTAATTCTAGTTTTATTGTATTAATTCATTTCTGCAAAATAAACTAGAACACTAATACTACAATAACTTTTTTTTAATGAATAAGAAATTAATTTAACTGCAACTAAACAATATCTTTCAAACGTTTGATTAAATTCACACAACATTTTATAAATATTATAAATTTTACATTTACTGTCATTTGACTATCCTTACATATTATAAATATTTAAATTTTATATACCTAACACTCATTAAATCGACCCCATTTAACAAATATTAAATTAACTTCATCATAGTGACGTAATTAACTACGACATCCATAATTGTAGCGGACATTAATGTTTGCATTGCTTCTATTTTTTGGACGAAATATTAACCTAATTTTCTTATTAGCCTAGATATTTCATTTTTTGCGTCAGCTTTTAGCAAATAATATTTTTCTATTGCGAAAGAATGATATACTTTGAACAAAGTTTTCTTTATTTAAAAAAAAAAACTATTTTCTTAGTGTAGAAAGAATATTTTCCACATAGAGAAGAGTACAACAAATAAAAGGTAAATTTAATAAACAACAGAAAGAGATTAAGTGGAAAATCCAAACACTCAAATCAATGCAGAGAAGACACATATTGAAGATAGAATGCAACGCCGCATGTTAGATTCATTAACTCGTAGAATCCGAAAACATATTTGGAATCAAAAAAAGATTCATTAACGCTCTCTGTGTATCATCATTCTTTATTAAACTATCACAAAAGAAAAAAAGAATGAAGAATGCTAATGAATCATGGTACAAAGTATACCGTACGTACTCGGACGACAACGAAACCCTATACAAGTATCCGTATGTATGTCCGTGCGTGTAACAAACGCACTCCTCTGTACAAAACTAACATGAGAAAAATCACAGGAGCGATACAAATCCTAGGAAGATCAAGAGAGAGGAGAAAAGCACGCCGCACGTGGTCCTCACGTGGCGAACACCGTCGCTGGATTCGTTCTCGCGCGAAGAGGTAGAGGGTGTGAAGGTGTAGTTAGGATTGGAACCGTAGAGAACTTGAATCCCTTCAACATCATCTTGGGCGAGGTCGACCTTTCTCGTTCTCGCCGAAATCGTAGGGTACATGATGGCTTCTTCGATGGAGGAATGTCCGAGGCCGAGCAAATGGCCTATCTCGTGCACCGCCACGGATTCCAAGTCCACGGCGTTCGACACGGAGGCCTTGGTGACGTCGCCGGTGGCCACCCAGTCCTCCGCCTGGTCGAGGTGGAACATCCCGTTCGTCGGCGAGAAAGCGTGCGCCAACGTCCCCAACACTCCGTCGAACGGTTCACCATCCCCGTGATCCCCACTGTAAAACCCTATCTTGATATCCGCAACCGCATACGACGACGCTTCTCTGAACGAGATTGTGGTAACCTCTGCCCATCTCTTAAACGCGTTACTGAAAACGCCCTTCACAGTGTCGCCAAGGCCGTTGTCAGGGTCAAACGCGTAGGTGAGTTCTTCTGTACCCTCCGGCCACCGTGGCATGCCATCGAAGAACGAGTAGTGCGCCACTGTGTGGAAATTCGGAGTGGAACTGGTGTTCGACTTACCGGAGTTCATTGTTGTGGTGCCGTTGATGACATCGGCCACGCCACACCTTGGGCGCACGATTTGCTGCATCGTAGCGTCGTCCAGCTCGCCGGTGATGTTGAGGTTGAAATTCTTCTGGTAGGTCTTGATGGCTTCTTCGAGCTCATCATCGAAGTCGTCGGTGAAGTTGGACGGCGGCGCGGTGGGTATGTAGCCGAAGTAATGGAAGTAGTTTTTGAGATTAGAAAGGCCGTCGTAGGCTTTCCCCCGACTGCATCCGGTGAAGTTGAGATACGCGTTCCACGCGCCGGCTGGGGGCACGTGGGAGGAGTTCCACTCTGGGATTGAGGACACGTTGGGGAATAAACGAGCCGAGACTGGTGAAAGTGTTGTGCTGAGAAAAACTACTACGAACGTTGTTAGAAGAAAGTTGAAACAGCAACGTTGTTGGAGAGTGTTCATCGTGTGTTGTTGTTTCAATGAAAAAAAAATAAGAACAATCTTAAGATTTGGAATACGTTTGTCAGATACATGAATATATATATAAGGTGATGGTAGTTGTGAACCTTGAAGTATTCGCCAACCGAAATTGTTTGACAATGATTCGTTGAAAAGTTCTGAGTCGTGTGAATGGTTCCCGCGGGATGGTAAGTACACGGAAGAAGCCACTATAGGAAACGTCGTCGCACCCTGGTGGTTTTTCGTCGACGACAAGAAATTTAGGGTTAAAAGTTATTGTTATTATAAAAAAAATTGCAAAAAAATTTGGATTAACACGTAGTTTATTACTTGCAAGAACCAACATGCATTATAATGTCAATATTGAATAACGAAAATAAAGAGGAGTGCTTTGTTTGACTTTGAAAGATTCCCTCCAATTATTTGGTTCGGCTTGGATGCCTACAAATGTCATTAATCATTATTTTATTATCGATTAAATAATACAAAATCGATTAATGTTAGCGTAATGGTATGTGTATGATATTCTCTAGAATTCTAAATAAAGAAAAAGTAGGTATATAAAGAGACAAATACTATAGATAACAGAACAATATTTTAGAAATGGTTTATTTAGTTTTATTCTTGTATATAAATTATTTTTCTGATTATAAGAAAGAAAGTAATAATCATTTATTTCAAATGTAAACTACCTCGAATACGTACTGATGGTAGGGTAGTTTAATTCATTATTGACCGAGTTGTGGTTGGTTTATTTAATTCGAGTTTCAGTTTCAGTTCTGGAAGATTTGGTGAATACTTTTCTTTTGAGTAATAGTTTCAAATTTGATTTATATCTGGTGTATGGTGATTATTTTAATTTAATTTTTAATACTCAAGTATACTCGTGTTGAAGAAAATAAAGGAAAAGATAGATTTGCGAAGGAGAAATTAGAAAATAAGAGCAACGAGGCAGCCCCTTAGACCAATGTTTGACTGCAGTTGGTCAGAGCGGGCTTTGACAATGTTAGTTCTAGAACCTAAATGTCTTCTGTTTATTTTACTTTGGATCTATTAGCAAACACCTTTAAAAAGTATTTAAACATGTAATTTGTATAAAAAATATCTTTTTTTTTTCTAAATTTGTATGGTTAACCTGTTTTTATTAATCAATTAGCTTATGAAAATGTTAGATTTAAATATTTTTTTTAACTTAAAAGTGTTTATGAAGAATTCCATACTCTAAATGTAAGGCCCATCAAAGTTTGGCGGGTCATTTCTGCCCTAAAGTTAAGGGCTACCCTCTTGTGTTTGGACCTAGGGCTGGCCCAATTGATAAAACCCTTTCAGGTTGCCTTAACCCTCACTTTGCACTCTTGCAGAAGATTCAACAGCCGTCACTCTCCCTTCCCCCTCACAGAACGCTCTGCTAGGGTTTGCCCTAAGGTCCACTTCGAGCTAGCTCAAACTCAGTTCCTATTCCGCGTAAGTGCCCCTTCTAGCTTGTATATTTTTTCCTTGGCATTATTCCAGTTAGGACTTCGACTTCGTATTAATTCCCCTTGGTTCTGTTTCTCCGCTGTTTTCCAGCTCTTTAGCCGTTTCCAGGACAACAGTGCTAGCTATCGTGCCGCCAAGGCTTCCGTTAACCCTTCCTCCAGGTACGGGAAGTTAGGGTTTCGAGTTTGAGTTGTCCTTAATCTATTTTTGGGTTGCCTTTGATCTGTTTGAGCCTACTGGATGTTTGTATGGATAAATCGTTATTTGTGGTGCGTGGGATATCTTGTATGATTAAAGGGTTTGGAAAATTGTATCTGCTGCAGGTGAATCCAGGGCGAGACCTGGTAATCTCGCCCAAGCGAGTCTAGCGGAGGCTCGCCCAAGCCTTTTTCGCCCAAGGTCGCCCAGGCGGCCAACTCTTTAATTTTGAGCGAGCAGACAACTCGCCCAGGCGAGAGGGGTCTCGCCTAAGCGAGATCCCGCGTTGTCCCTGTTCCTGTTTTATGCCCTCGCCTAGGCGGAAGGGGGGACTCGCCTGAGTGAGACTGTCTCGCCTGAGCGAGGTGCTGGGCGAGACAGTGCTGTGATTGGATGTTTGTTTATTTCTGGATGATCTGTTTTGGTTGGGTATGAATGTATGATGAGTGATATGTATATAATGGAGTATGGGGTACACGTAACATGATTCATGAATTATAAATGATGGGTTTGGTATGAAAGATGGCATGTGAACTAAGTGAGTGGTGTTGTTAAAGTGGCACGATAATGAGATGAGTTGGATTCTATGTACATGGATGGATTATGATGAGTCGAAATGGGTTGGATCTGGAAATGTGAAAGGTAACGGCTTTAAAGGTTGATATAATTAGGGTATCTTTGCATGGTGAATATTGTGATTGTATGATAGTATTTGGTCTGTGTGAGTGCATAAATCCTTGGGGTCTCTAGGTGAGACTTTAAGGGTCGCGCTTCAGTGGTCGGGACGTAATTCCATGGCCCCTGTTAGTGGGTGTTCATGGTGGTGCCCCATCTGTATAGCTAGGTAAGGATTTAAGGTAAGGTTGTATCCTGACACTCTGAGGAGTCAGTTAGTCTCACCTAGAGCGGACTGACTCCTGTGGTGAGAGTAGCAGGAGGCCCGAAATTCATTAAGGGCTAACCTTGTGGTGAGGAAAATTTGATTCATTGTAACACTTGTAACACATAGCTCGGGGGTGAGCAGAGGTATCCACCACAAGTGCAAGCATCCACTGAATTCGACCAGGTTATACGTATCCGGATGAGTCGAGTCGAGTCGTAATGTATTGAATGAAGAGTCATGACATGCTTGGTTGTTGTATGGATATGGGATGGTGACAATATAATTGACTGTATGATGAATATGTTATTGGCTCTAGCTTACTCGTTTTGTTGTATGGTTGTATTGTATGTGGTTGTTCTTTCTTGCGATGATCATCAATTTGATTGATGGGAGCAGATCGGCGAGGTTCTCGTGGCCAACAAGGGAATGATGATTCCGCTGCTTAGCCATCTGGACTAGAGTTATTTTCTTCATGTTTTCTTTAGGGCTATGGCCCATGTATCGCTTTATGCATTTCTTCTCTACACTCTTTGTTAAACTTGAATCTAGTTTCCGTTGGCAACGTGGTGTGCCCAGGTTGTAGGGGTTGGGTTAAAGACCCCAAGACTACGCTACTGCACTATCGTTTGCGTGACGTTTCCTTTAATTTCGTTTAATAATTAAATGGGACGTTACAATAAATGTTAATAACATATTTTATAATGCATTTATTTCAAAATCAACTTGTTAAGTGAAATTTATAAAATAAAAATCATTAATATTAATGCAAGTAATTGATTAGAATAACAGTTTTGCTAACTTATAAAGCATACGAACAGATATTAGATTGAGCTCTTAAATACTATTTTAATTGAAATAAAAATCTTAAAAATAACAAATATTTAGATGATAATTTTATTACAATTAAATTTGATTTTATATTGGTGATATTTGAGTCATATTCTTCATTTATACTATTTTTTTTTTCTCTTTTTTTTTCATACATATTCCTTTTTGAAAAAAAAATCACAATAATTCTTTAAAAATTGTCAAAAACTTCATTTCTGTTTTCTCAAAATGTCACAATTAACAAAAGCTAAACTTGAAAAAATTTACTATATTAACCATTATTGAAATATAAAGTTGTGATAAAATATTTATAATATACATCTATACATAAAGCAAAACAAAGGGAAAAAAACAACTCTTGACAGGTGTTACAAGCACAATTTAAAAAATAAATAAAATAAAACTTTACTTAAATTAAAATCGATAACATCCGTAGTTTCTTAAAATGCAGTCATGTGGTTGTCTCAAAATTTTCTTTCATGTCCTGATATTTAATGTTTTATATATTTTACTTGTGTTATTTACATGGTGTTACACTACTGTGAATATAAATGTTATATGGTTGCTTTTTTTATAATAAATAAATAATAATAATAATAATAATATTTATGTGTTCTAATCCTTTTACACAAGAAATATAACCTGGACAAAAAGATGCAAAGATTTCACACCAAAATCATACAAAACAGGATAATCATCAAAACTAGAATCAGACATGTAAGAAAGGTCTAATGAATAGTAGGTTGAAACTGAGAACAATAAAGGCAATACAAATTACAAAAATAAAGAAAAACATAGCCATGGCAAATGAATAGGTCATGACTATATAAGTAGAATAACGAATCTATTGACTACCAAAATCATTGCTTAAGTTATTTATGTGAAACCGAACTACATGAAAGACCGGCTCAAGGTAAAGTGAGTAAAACACTCGTTTTAAGTTTCTATCAAAATAAAGTTTCAAATTTTTTTTCACTACTGATATTTCTGTATTAAATTAATTATAAAATTGTGTTTAAGAAAAAATGCCTCAAAAAATTTATTTAGTACTAATATATTTATATTAAATTAATTATAAAATTATGTTTAAGAAAGAAAAGGTCCCAAAAAATATTTTTTTACTAATATACTCTATTAAATTAATTATAAGTTTATGTTTGAAAATAAAATTTAATTAAATTTCTTATTGTCTGATAATTTTTATTGGTATTAAAAATGATAATTAGTGAATTAAAACATTTTTTAGTAAATTATAATTTTGTTTACAAGAAGATGTATGAATAGCGATATCTTTGTTCTCTTATAATCAATTTATATTCTATTTCTATTTTCTTCTTTTATCTCTCTATAACTTCTCTTGTTTCTCCTTACTTTCTTTTCTTCTAAGAGTCATTTTGTGAGGGTTTTAACGTATTACATTACTTCAATCTCCTCATCATGAATATCATGTTGTCCGTATATACCAATATTTTCATCCTCATTTTTTGTTTGTATGTTTTTTCTTTCTATTTGTGTTGTTATTTTTATTTTGTTTTGGATTTGTATTAGAATTAGAAATTTGTTTCTTCTGCCCAATATTGTTTTTCCGTACTTTTTGATTTACGAGTTTCTAAGAATTTTTTTTTTCATATATCTTGTCCACTTATTATCGAAAAACAATAATTTTTTTGAATTATTTTTATTAATGATTAATCTTAAAACTCTGTAGATTTGTGAAAGAGTTGAGGATTACGAAGGATAAAGAGGTTTGAGACTTTAAGATAGTACAAGTCTACTATCAAGTTTATTTCTTTGACAACGAAAATCAGATTTTATTGTTTTAATTCATTCGTTTTATATACATATCTTTAATAGTATTTTATATATTATTATTTCATATAAAAATATATAGATATATCAACTAGAAAATTTGAATTAGGCTATTCATAAATTCAAAAAAGAAAAAGAATTGAGACATTAATTGCATCTCAAAAAGGAGATATGAATAAATTTATAAAAATAGATAAGAAAAATGAATTAGAAAATACATGTGAGTGCTCCTTGAATAAAGAAGATAATAACAATATAGATACAGGTGAAAGTAACAATAGAGAGAGAAAGAGAAGTAATTAATGATTAAGATGATCTTAATATTTTCAATCGACAAGATTACTATTTCTCGATTTTGTATGATACTTTTCAAAATATATTTTTGAGTCAATATTTATCAATAAGAATTGTATTTTTCGAGTCAATTTTCAGCTTTTTCTAATACTTCTCGCTAGTACTTGTATTTTCCTTAATTATTTGAAGTTCACTCTAAGCTTTCTTTCTCGGTTTGTAAATTATATAGAATTCATATTAAAGGGGATGTACCATATCATTATACTTTTATTGATTTTGATTCCAATATTTTTCTTAAACATAAAGGCTATAAAGACTATAAGCATATCCATATTTTTATTTTTACGGTATTTTAAATAAATTTATTTATTTAATACGTACGTTATATATTAACATATTGTAATGAGAAAAATGGTCCCGAGAGTTGTGCTAAATTATATATATATGGGTTTTCTACAAATAAAGTGTTTATTTTTAAATATAAATAAATAGATTTGGAACATAAAAATAATTAAAAAAATTTCTTCCATGTGTTTGTCCTGAAAAAAATTATTTTGATTCAAATTAAAATATATTCTACTTTGTAATAATTTTATACTAAAAAAAATCAACATATATGTTGTGATTCCTATTGAGATGGAAATGTCTATGTAGTGATTTAAGTTGCCCAGAATTTCAAAAGTGACTTCTAGAAGTTTTGGCTACATCATGTCTTACGTCCCTTAATTAGAAATTAAGACCAATGCTTGATGGCTAGAGCAAATGGTCAAATTAGCAACTTACAAACTTAATTTTTGATATAAGGAAGCATGATTTATTTTATAATTAAAAATTCAATTCTTTAAATACTTCTCTGAACTTAAAAATAAAATATTATTTGTGATAAATAAGAAAATTAGTTATTATCATTTTGATTTATTTGTTTCATTTAAAGTGACATTTTTTTAAGCCCTCCTTATTAAATTTTTTAAAATAAAATGTTATTTTCATTTAATAAAATGAAACGTATTAGAAAATTTTCCCTTTTTAACACTTAAATATTCTAATATTTCTTCAAATTAAATAGTGTGAGTAATTTCAGCCAAATTTGTTTCTGCTGATGTTCACGGGACAATTGCTACACACTTTAAAGTGCGTTACTTGTCGCATTCACTTTTTCAAATTCATCGTCTAAACTTTTCTTCTTTTTTTTATTTGGGATGAGAACACAGTTTATTTACACGTGCATGTACAAATAAAAATAATGATTTCAAACCTAAAATAAATATTTAATAAATATATTATAATATAAATTAATAGCTAATAAAATAAATAAATTGTTATTTATAGTTGTATATTTGACTGAATTTATCAATATATCATTGCTCATGTCTAAATTACCTAATATATTTTTAGAAAAGTTTTACTAGTTTGATGATTTTTGGAATTTATTATAATAAATAAATTTTAAAAAGTTGTAGGATTAGATAAGTCGAATTTTAAAATATGATTTTAGAATAAAATAATTATTTACAAAGAAGTTGTGTGAGGTATATATATATATATATATATATATATATATATATATATATATATATATATATTTTTTTTTTTTTTTTCTTCATACAGTGGGACGAATTTACATTTTTTGTTTATTTCATATATTTTTGGTGAATTTTATAGTTGGTAGCTTATGTTTTATTTCTTTTTATACATTATATAAGTTATTATAGACGATACAACCCTTTTTCTTTTTCTTTTAATTATGATCATTCTTTATATATTTTTTTGTTTCTATACCGTATCAAGAATTTTAAACATTCATAATTTTTGTAGTAGTTCCTTTTCTTAAACCTTAAACTCTAAGTCTCTTCTACAAATTTTGAGACATTTGTTGAGATTATATACTATGTTTTTTATGTCATTCTAAAGTATTTGCAATCCTCTAATGTTGAGTTCGTATTTTGTTTTGTTCGCTTACCAAGGCTTGACATTCCGCGAACCCTCTTGAGAGAGAGGGGTGCCTTCGGGAACACGGACACAGGTGGTGCATGGCTGTCGTCAGCTCGTGCCGTAAGGTGTTGGGTTAAGTCTCGCAACGAGTGCAATCCTCATGTTTAGTTGTCAAGATTGAGTTCGGAACCTTGAGCAAACTGCAGGTGATAAGTCGGAGAAAGGTGAGGATGACAACAGGTCATCATGCCCCTTATGCCTAGGCGACACACATGTTATAATAGACGGGACAAAGGATTACAATCCCGCGAGGGTGAGCTAACTCTAAAAACCCGTCCTCAATTGCTTCTGCCCTTTGGTTCACATTTATGTTATAATGGATGATAAAAATGATTACTACTAGTCTACTAGAGTTATGTTATGAAAATAGTTTCTTCAAGAAAAGTTCATGTGGGATTATGTTTCATGTGTTAAGGCAACAACGATTGACACCAAAACCGATGATTATGCTACTGTTTTAGAGATATGAAAAAGAGAAGCTGATAACTCTAAAATTATTACTTGGATTAATAATTCTATCACACACTCGATTGACGCTCAATTGGCAAAATATGATACTCCAAAGGAGATATGTGATCACTTATCTTCTAGAAGTCCAAAGGATGACATTTTCTTGCCTTCTTGGTCTGCCCACGGTGATAGGCCTTGAGTTCGATGTTCCTCTCCTTCAAAAAGGTGGCAACATGAAAAAGAATAGTCCAAGAGCACCTAAGGTGTTGCACTTATAAGTCTTAGAGCTCTTCTTCTCCAAGAAGGGTCTCCACATGAAAAGGAAAGCATCCAAAATCAATCCTACAAAACAAAGAAAAAAACATGAGTCTAGAAATTTATTAAGACGTAAGGAAAATGTTAAACAAACTTAGAAAATAAGATTGGGCTACTAAGGCACTATGTAGGATAGATATTGACACGGACATGACTCGAATATGAACATTTCAACAAGTGTAATCTTAAAAAAAAGAATAAAAAGAGACAAATATGTATATTAAATAATTATGAATTAAAAAAACAATATTTATAATTATAATAGAACTTATGTAATAAGTTTATGGATTTTTAGAATTTTATTTTATTTATCTTTATTAACATGTGTCGAAGATCTTGCTATGTGTGTGAGCCGAATTTGGAAGAGTAGGCTAACCTTTAGAGGGTTAAATGGCCTAGTAGTATAGTGTATATGGTATACAACATTGATGTTGTGAGTCTGTACCAACTAATGGTTAACATAACATCATGCAAACGCTGCAAATTTGAACAGGAGAAGAGATACTATGGAGGCACAACATGGTTCATTTCAACAATAATAAGAATGAGAATGTAGGAGGAATACTGAACTGTATGGATGTGAGTCTGCAACCAAAGATTGGTCTATATTCACATATTTCACACCCCAAGTGTTCTTGTTAGTATTTTGAGGTTGTGTAGGGGATAGTTGAAGGGATAAAGAAAATGTGTAGATAGTAGAGTGTGAAAGTAGTAGTTGGAGAAGTGTATCTTGTAGTTGAGAGTAGTTGTATTGGATGTTGTGTTAGTTGTTCTTCATGTTGCAAATGGTAGGATACATGGGGTATTTATAGACCCATAGATTATTCTAGAAACTTCTAGCTAGAACTTGAGCAAATAGTTCTAGATTTTTCTACATAGTAGAATGTTCTTGATTTTTCTTCCTATCCTAAGCTTTTCTCCAATACTCTAGAAGTTTCATTACATTTCAATATCTATATCTTAGATTTTTCTAGATTGTTCTAGAATTTGCATTATACTTTAATACTCCTCCTTGATGCAAATTTGGTAACTCCAAGCATAGCGCGTAGTAGTTCAAACCTTAGTCTTGGTAAGGCCTTTGTGAAAATATCTACAATTTGATCTTCTGTCGGGCAGTACTCAAGTTGTATCTTCATATTTGTTTCCGCTTCTCTGATGAAGTGGTATTTAATTGCTATATGTTTTGTTCGACTGTGATGCACTGGGTTCTTTGTCATTGCAATAGTTGACTTATTGTCGCAATTAATTGTAGTAGGGCCACTTTGTTTTTCTCCCATATCTTTGAGTATTCTTCGAAGCCATATAGCTTGACTTGTTGCTTCAGCTGCTGCCACGTATTCTGCTTCAGCGGTTGATTGTGCAACTATGGCTTGCTTCTTTGACGCCCAAGAGAATATTCCCGATCCAAGCGAGAAAGCATATCCTAAGGTGCTCTTCATGTCATCTATTGATCATGCCCAATCACTATCGGTGTAGCCAATGATCCTTGAGTTAGTCATGGTTTTGTACCATATTCCAAACTCCTTTGTGCCTTGTAGATATCTTAAAATTATTTTCCCTACTCCATAATGAATCTAACTTGGCTTTTGCATGAATTTTGATAGAAGACTTATGGCATACATAATGTCTGGTCTTGTGGCTATGAGATATAAGAGACTTCCAATCAAACTTCTGCAGCGTGATGCATCTGTTTCTTGTGCTCCTTCATCTTTTTGTAGTTTCTCATTTACCACCAATGGAGTAGCGACAGGTTTACAATCATACATCTTGAACTTCTTCAATAGGGCTTCAATATATTTCTTTTGAGAGATAAATATGCCGTCTTCTTGTT
>Ga0214544_1009619_pt1 | contig 14983 bp, 3 predicted proteins | sample CNSS3metaG_FD_160074 | JGI IMG/M metagenome (GOLD analysis project Ga0214544, IMG submission 160074) | Root nodule microbial communities from cowpea collected in UCLA plant growth center, Los Angeles, California, USA - CNSS3 | ecosystem: Host-associated > Plants > Roots > Nodule | place: USA...
ATATATCGAGAGATAGAAGATACTAAGGTAAATATATTGAAAAAATTGAGGTGAGGGAATTGAAAGATGAAACCATCAAGGACAAGATTAAAAAAGAGATGGTTACACATGGAATCAAAATAATAAAGCCAAGTGAAAAAGTGAAAAAGTGAAAATTGAAGAATGGTCAAAAATGCAAAATATGCATTGAGAAGGATGTTCCCTAGACAAAATCGAAATAAATGATTACGCAAGATTGATAGGGAAGCTTATATACATAAAGTAACTATTGCAAAACATGGGCTTAGTAGGCGTAATTGACACAAAGTTAATGATTTCTAGACAATTATTACAAATTATGTAATTTTTTTTTAATTTATTTCAACTTAACTACCAAAAAAGGAAAGAAAATACAAATAGGTTTAAATATGCAAAAAAATGGGTGGCAAAACAGTATTGCCATGTGTCAACACATGCTAAGACGGACACACACGTGACCACATGAACATATATATCGTAATGTTGTTTGTCATATGATCAAATTGAACTTTTTTAAATAATTAAAGAATAAATTAAACCAATCAATAATAAAGGAACCAAATTGAACCAAACCAAGAAATGATAATACTAAATAAGTCATTATATTTTTTTTTATCAATTATTAATATTTAGAATAGAAGAGTTGAATTTGCACACTCTTTTTACCACTAATTGGTCCTTACTTAATAAATAAATAAGTATATAATTGCAAATTATATTAATGTAAAATTTTATTAAATATTATTATATAAAAAAAAAAGTTGAGAGTCAGAAATGACCGAGTATGCTCGCACTGCCACCTCTCGTTTGAGTCTAAAAAATAAATATTGCTTTAACATTTATGTCTTTCACATTATCTCTATTATTTTTATGTGGTGTCTAAGGGCTCGGTAAACATGAAATTCGGAACCAATAATTGTTCCTGCTGATTTGTTTCATCTACAGAATCCTAAAACATTATTTATGTAAGTGCAAAACTCTTGTTCTTTATCGGAAGAGCGAAAGACACTCGATTAGGAATTACAAATAAATCTTAATCACTCTTTAAATTCGTTTAAATATTTAAAAAATAAAATACTTGATTAAGTATAAATATAAATAATATTTAGCTTTTTTAAATTAGGACCATAGATGGGTGAGTATTTATATATTTGTGGTTTAAATATATTTTTTATCCTTAATTTTGGATGCAAAATTGAAATTCGTTTTTATGACAAATTTTGATACATTTTGACTCTAAACTTTACAAATGAATGTAGTTATTTTAAACAAATTATATCAACTTTTTCTAAGTATTAAAAGGTGTTTCATAGTAGTATTTGAAATGTTTATATCATTCACACGTTTCAGTTAGGGATGTCAAAAATATCTGTACCCGCGGATATCCGCGGATAAAACCCGCAATGGATAGGAAATGGATATTAAAAATGGATACCCGCTACCCGCGGGTACGAGTAATTTTAATACCCGCATGTTAACGGGGCGGGTACGGGTATCATAGTATCCGTACCCGTGGATACCCGTACCCGCTAAACTTTAATTCACACAAATATCCTTTTATATATATATATATATATATATATATATATATATATATTAGTAAAAAACATTCTGATCTAATATTTTCTAAGCTGCACATTTTATCTTTTTGTTGTCTCCATTCTTTCGGCTTCAAATATTGGTATGTTGTCTTCTTCCAAGTACACTCCTTGACATTCTTTTCTTTCTCTTCTTTGAAATTGGGCATATACATCAAATCCTATATAGACAATGACGTTTATGGTATGCTTGCTGTCAAATGATGGAATCAAAATAAGAATATTTGACACGTGACATTTGGGGGTTTATTATTTGATTATTTTTCGGGAATCAATCAGAGAAAGTGGACTTGTTGATCAAAACACTAATTAAAGAATTTCCATTGTGTTGAACCATCATTTTATATTTATTTTTATAATTATTTAGACTTGTATGGACTTGAGTTTGTTTGAACTTTATTTAAAATTTATGACAGTAATGTATTTTATTTTATTTGAATTTATGATTAAATATTTATTTTTTAAATAATTTTGTAAATACCCGCGGATATCCGTGGATACCCGCGGATATGTAAAAAATAGACGGATACCCGCATAATGAATACCCGACGGATATGGGTATGGGTACGGGACGAATATTTATCCAACAGGTAGGATATGGGGGAGCTACTACCCATACCCTACCCGCCCCGTTGACATTCCTAGTTCCAGTCAAATAACCTTCGTTTAACACGTAAAAATGGTTGACGTCATTTGGTTAGAATGATTATATTCATTCATTTTCTAAATTTGAGAATCATAATATATCAATATTTAAGATAAAAATGAATTTTAATTTCACATCCAAATTTAAGAACTAAATCCATATACATAACCCTATATTTGTTAGTCTGACTTGTAATTATTTATTGTGTATCCTTTTTAGGGATGACAAAAACATGGGTATCCGTAGATAAAATTCGTGATAGATAGTTGATACCTCAGGTATGTATTATTTCTGGATAGTGGGTATCATATTACTCGTACCCATAAAATGTTAAAATTAAAATTTAATTTAATTTTATTAGTTAATTTAATTAAAATTAAAATTTAATTTATATTTTATTAGGTTAAATTTAATTAAAATTAAAATTAATTTATATTTAATTTAATTTAAGTTATATTTATATTTTTTTATAATTTTATTTTAAAGTTTTATAACTTTTTTAAATATTCGTATATATTCACGGATACTTGCAAATTTTTTAAAATTCAAATAATTGGTACTTGTAAATATTTATTGTATCCAAGTAGTTGATATATCTATTTATAAACAGGTCAAGTGTACATATATACTATCTGTATCCACATATATCTATTACTTCCAAAATTTAAAATTAAAATTTAATTTATATTATATTACATTATCTTTTATAATTTTATTTAAAGTTTTATAAAAATAAGTTTTTTAAATATGTGCAAATATTTATGGATGTTCGTAATTTTTTTAAAATATATATATATATATATATATATATATATATATATATATATATATATATATATATTTCTTAAATAGATATATGACGAACAAAATTGATAACGAGTAAAATAATTTTTGTCGCGAATCTCACAATGAATTGATCCGACCGGTTAACATCCCTTATTTTTCTTACTACTTGTGTTTCAAGACCGGTGTAGCTACCGACCACACTAAAATAAGAAATTTGCAACTACCTTTTGAAAGCAACATAAGAAATGAATTGTTTATATTTTTAATTTTCTTTTCTAAAAGTAGATAAACCACTGATGATACTTGTCCTTGTTAAACAATATAAGTGTAAATTACTTGCATGTATACACATTGTTTTATCTATCTGTTTATTCATATACAACTAAAACTAGTGACTCAACTATTTTTTTAAATGCTCTCTTAACTTATTTCTATTATAAATTAATATATGTAATATAAATTCAGAAATATTCTTCCTCTTTTAACTTTTCTTCAAATGTATATTTTCAATACGTTCTTTTGTCTTTCCTTCTTCAAAAATACATTTTATATGCATTACAAAACTGATTTTTTTTAATCATTTCAAATTATTTGCTTTTTTATTATCTGTAACAATACATTTAATTTTTTTGAAACATTCAATTTATTACTTTTTGTGCTTCTATTTGCAAAGTAAAATTTAATAAGTTTTGAATTATCTATGATTAAAATATTCTGATATGATTTTTGTCACATCAGACTAAAAAGGAGAACATATTCTAATATCATAATTTAAACGGATAAATATATTTTTCTTTTACTAAATTTTAAAATTAGTTTATTTCAAAATTTTGATCTAACTTACTTCTTTATTTTTTAAATATGTAAATTTAGTTATTTTAATAAATTTTGCTAGATTTATTTTATGTTTCGTAAATATTTCATATTCGAATTGTTTATACTATTTGACACATTTTTATTTTAATATTAAGTCAAATATTATTATGAAATGCGCTTGAAATATCAAATAAACTTTATAAAATTTGATTAAAAGGACTAAATTTACATATTTCAAAAGATGAAGGACTAAATTGGTCCAAAGTTTCAAAATAGACTAATTCCAAAATTTACTGAAAAGTTAAAGTATCAAAAACATATTTAACCCTAATTTAAATTATTCGTTAAAAAGTTCAAAAATATAATTTAGATTTAAAGGTATCAATTAATCTATAATTTTAGTTATAATATTTTATAGCAATTTATTTTTTCAAATACCCTTTATAATTCAATTCTATAGAAATTTCAAAAACTATATATATATATATATATATATATATATATATATATATTTCTTTTCTATTTTCACATCAAATATCAGTGTGGTCTATAAATACCCTAAAGTCATATCTTACTTCTCATAAAACTATCCAGATCTAGAAATGTTGCTTCAAGCACTAGCTATCCTCTCCATCACACTCTCATTCATTGTTTTTGTGTTCTTCCGAAAAAAACATCATGGGAGAACTGCACCAGGTCCTAAACCCTTGCCAATTATAGGTAACCTTCACATGCTAGGAAAACTCCCACATCGAAGCCTTCAATCCCTTGCCACAAAATATGGTCCCATAATGTCCTTAAAGCTGGGGCAGGTCCCAGCCATAGTGGTTTCTTCTCCCGAAACTGCAGAACTGTTCCTGAAAACCCATGACACTGTTTTTGCCAGCAGACCCAAAATCCAAGCCTCAGAATTTCTTTCTTATGGCAGCAAAGGTATGGTCTTTTCTGAGTACAGTGCATACTGGCGCAACATGAGAAAACTGTGTACTCTGCACCTTCTGAGTGCCTCAAAGGTTGAAATGTTTGCTCCTCTGAGGAGAGAAGAGTTGGGAATGCTGGTGAAGTCGCTGAAAAATTGTGCAGAATCAGGTGAAGTCGTGGATCTGAGTCATTTGCTGGGGGAGCTGATGGAGAACATCGTCTTCAAAATGGTGTTGGGACGTGCCAAAGATGACAGATTTGACATGAAATTGCTGACTCACGAGGTGATGAACTTGCTTGGAGCTTTCAATCTTGCAGATTACATTCCCTGGGTAGGGGTGTTGGATCCTCAGGTATCAAATTCAATTATAGATATTTTGCAGCTATAACTTGTTAGTATATGCACTCACACTACATCAATTTTCATAAGATATATGATAAAGTGGTGCAATATAATATATACAGCTCAATGAATTTGTAGAAACCTATAAGAAAATAAAAATAAAATTTGATAGGATAACGAGATTTTAACTATTAAATTTTGATAATTATTATTATTTTTTTATAATTTGATGTATGATCTTTTAAATAATTTTAAAATCTGAAAAATGGATAAATGAAAAAAATGGACAGCTACTATCTTATAATAAAAAATTGTCAAAATTTAATTATAAAAGGGTTAAATATGTTTTTTCTTCTTTAATTTTCAATGAATTTTGAAATTAGTCCGTTTCAAAACTTTGGATCAATTTAGTCATTCATCTTTCGAAACACGTAAAGTTAGTCCTTTTAATCAAATTTTATTTAGTTTATTTGACATTTCAAGCACATTTCATAATAATATTTAACTTAACATTAAAGCAAAAATGTGTCAAACAATGTAAACAACTCAAATATAATCTCGAAATGTGTACGAAATATAAGTAAACTTAACAAAATTTGATTAGAAGGACTAAATTCATATATTTCAAAAAATAAAGAATTAAATTAATTCAAAATTTTAAAATAGACTAATTTTAAAATTTCTTTAAAAGTTAAGTTAAGGGAAAAAATATATTTATCTCTTTGAAAAATCATTTTCCATTTTGGTATGAGAAGTGATAATTATACATCAGTAGGAGAAAACAACTTATGAGGATTTGTTTTCTGGTGGATACGGATGATGAGACACAACTCATGAGGATTTGTTTTCTGGTGGATACGGATGATGAGTCACTATCAATCCTTCACCAATTACTAACAAGCACTACAAATACATTTATCTTTTTTTTTTTCAAATTATAATTTTCATTAATGTCCTTGTCATCGATCGATTATGGACCACGAAAGAAAAAAGTTCAACCTTATAATTATAAAACAAAAGTTTTACTTTTATAAAACAAAATATATTTACTTCCCAAATAAATTTATATCGGACAATGTCATTAAAGGAATATTTTATTACAATAAATAAAAAATAAAAAGCAAAAGAAAAAAAAAACATAAAAGACCACAATAAATCTATAATAAAATTACACAGCAAAACAAAAACAATTATATAAAAATTAAGTAAAAATATGGATAGATGACACTAAACCCTTCATTGTCTTGATGAAAATTATTTTATTTGAATTTCATGTCTATTTCAAAAAAAGGTTTTTAAAATTCATTGTATTTTTTATAAATCTATATTTAAAAAAATTTAGTATTAATTTTCTTTAATTTATCTTTAAGTTTTTTTTAGTTTGAATTCAGTTATCATTCTCCTGAATATTAAAATAATTTTTATCATCATGCATGTTGACCTATTTAAAAGCTAAGTTCAATTATTTTATAAGACGAACTTCTTTGGACGTGAAAGAATTATGAAAATGACATCTTTTAAAAAAATCATATGAACCAATGACATATATATTCTTAATAAAAAAATTCATTCTCAACATAAATATTTTTATGATTAATTATTATTAACTTTGTTTGTTCCATAATAAATTAAATCACATAGTGCACCACATTAAAAATTTTATTAGAATATATTTTAATATATATTATTAGAATATATTAATCGGTGCAGTGAGAATTTTTTTGTGTGCATTTTAATCCAAACTTCTAAACCTTTTCATTTATTATATTTATCATTTATGCTTGTTACCATAAGATATTAAACTTTTGGAATAAATCATGATTAACTCACACCTATCTTTAATATTTTTATACTCAACTTTACAACTATATAAATAATTGTTTAATTATACTATAATATTTTATTAAGAAAAATGGAGGTATTATGTTCAATAAACAATGATGTTAAGGTTTATTTATCCCTTGTACATGCAACTATTATGCAGGGAAGAACAAAAAGATTAAAGAAAGCAGCAAAGTCATTTGATGAGTTTCTGGAGCAAATAATTCAAGAACATGAAAGTAATCCATATGATGAAGATAAAAATCACAACATGGACTTTGTGGATATTTTGTTGTCACTCATGCACCAACCCGATGATTTTCAAAACCACAAATACATCATTAATAGAACAAATGTGAAAGCTATATTATTTGACATGATCACTGCAACATTTGACACCTCTTCCACAACAGTAGAATGGGCTATATCACAACTCTTAAGACAACCATGTGAGATGAAGAAACTTCAACAAGAGCTACAACATGTGGTTGGAATGAATAGACACGTGGAGGAAAAGGACTTGGAAAAGTTGCCTTATTTGAACATGGTGGTGAAGGAAACACTAAAGTTACACCCGGTTGGACCTTTGCTAGTACCTCATGAGTGCAGAGAAGATGTTACTATTGATGGTTATTTCATAAGGAAAAGATCAAGGGTTATAATAAATGCTTGGGCTATAGGGCGAGATCCTAAAGTTTGGGAAATGGCCGAGATTTTCAATCCTACAAGATTTGAGAATAGCAACATAGACATTCGTGGAAAGGACTTTCGAATTATACCATTTGGGTCAGGTCGAAGAGGGTGCCCTGGGATTCATTTGGGTTTAACCATGGTTAGTCTTATTTTGGCTGAATTGGTGCATTGTTTTGACTGGGTGCTTCCGTTGGGCATGTCTTGTGATGAGTTAGACATGGAAGAGATATTTGGACTCACCATACCAAGAAAGAAGCATTTGTTAATTAGACCAATTTATCGATTAGCTGTTTAGTTTAAGATAGGATAGTTGCGCAAAGATATTTTTCATTGATTTCAATTTCAATTCCAGTTTAAAACATGTGGCACATTTAACATGTTAAAATAATTTGAATAATCATTTTGATTTTGGATTTAAGTGATCAAGTGTTTTATCACTTCAATTAATGGTTTAAGTCTAAACTATTTTTGTTTTTGAAATAGCAATACTTGTATTTCGTATTGATGACATTGTTTTTGTCTGTTACGCAATTAAGGAATCATTTAGGAACTTAAAGTGAGTTAAAATTTGTATAGTAAATAGAGTTAAATATGTTTAGTTCCTTAACTTTCACATGAGATTAAATTTCGTCTCAGTCTCAAATTGAATCATTTTCATCAGAAACTTTATTAAGAAACTTTATTAATGAATGAATTTAGTCATCGTGACCGAGTGACATTAAAGATTTATTGATGTGGCAAACAATGTTGTTTCGTGCATATGTCCACGTGTTGATATATGTGTTCACATTAGCACACTTTGATATGTAGTAACACCATTTGTCACATTAACAAATCTTTAATGTCATTTGGTTATGAAAATTAAATTCATTTATTAATAAAGTTTCAGAATAAAAGTGATCGATAGTTTACGACATGGATGAAATCTAATTTCACAAAAATTAATGGAAAGAAAAATTTTATTTTGTTTCTTGTAAAGTTTCATATATTTCTTAAATTATTTTCTCTTTCTTTTATATCTCTTAAATTATTTTCTCTTTCTTTTATATCGTTATATATTTTAAATGGTTTTACTACATTTAATTGTCTATAATATTAATATAAAAATTAATTTTATAATTAACTAACAATATAAATTTGACGTCAGAATTTGAAAAAATCAATGTCAAAAATGATGTCCATCCCCATTACAACAGACATCTAAATTGAATTTGAAGTTGATCCTTTATTAAATAGACGTTAATTGATATCGACTCCTCTATAACTGACGTCAAAAGGTTTTATAATGTCAACTACAACCCCATTCGACATCAAACTCGTTTTAAAAGCATGAGAACCGATTGATCAATCCCTTTTTATGATGGGGATGATAGTTCAAATGTAAATATTTTACGAGATTTACTGTTGACCTATTCATTTTACAACTTTGATACATAATTTTAATTGTTGTGAATATTATATATCTTGATTACAAAAATTCTGATCTTATTCTTTTTGGAAGTTTAGTCCTCATTTTTCCTTAAACAGCAGAGACATGTATCTTAATGGCTATTATGTTCTTGAACCATGTCTATCTTGAAACCATGAGTCGTTATGCATCTTGTAGTTTTCATATGTCGTCTTAGCCATTTCCTCCTCTTGTTAAATTAAACAAATAATATGTTATGTATTCATTACAACAAGGAAGAGTATCTTTCTCGCTATTGAACCAATTATATTTTGAAACCTTGAATCATTATGCCTCATTATATTATTTCACTTTAATATATTTTTTTTATGTTTCAAATTCTTTCAAATTACACTTATGTTATCGATTTTTTACTATAATATTTTTCTATTATTTGAGGAAGCTGGTGTTGCAAATGAATTTGAGTCTCCTTTAAGTACAAGAGGATCATTTGGTGCTAGTAACATTTAGGGTGTATATGATGTTTTTTAAGATGAAATTTATTTAGTCTATTATGGATTTTTTAGTTATTATGGATTAAGTTGTAATTATGTCTCATTTTAAATTAATTTTATGTTACTATGGTGATTTTGAGAATGAAATATTTCAATGATATATATATATATATATATATATATATATATTTGAGCACTTTGGTAAATGTTTTTTATATCTTTTTGTCACAATTAAACTATTTGAACGAAGTTTATAAATAAATATTGTTGATAAAAACATATAAACACCTCAATGGTAACATACATTGTCATGTATAGAAGTTTCTAATTACTAAAATATTATTGTATTTAGGATATTAGAAATAACGTAAGGAAAATAAAGTAGTAAACTCACAAAAATAAATAATATGAAAGAAGGAGGTTAAAACCTCTGCAATATAATCATCAAATTGAATAGGGTATTAACCCACCACAAAAAAGTGGAGGTTTTAAATTCCTGCAGTAATATCATCTATAACTATATATAAAAGGGATTCCCTCTTTTGTGTCCACATTTCATAATTCTAACTTTGTCCTTTACAATATAATTATTTGTTAAATTTTTAAAAACTAACGGTTACTTTTACAAATTTTTATAAAAAATATTTACTTATCTCCTTCTTTTTTTTTCCTATTCATCAATAATTATTTTCTCATATTTTCTCCATATGTTTCACTTTATTTTTGATAAATATAATTTTATTTTGTTTATTAACTTAATAACATTACAATATCATTCATTACTGATATAATATCATGCATATTAAAAAAATGCGTACACACAGGTGCGATAGCGCCTGTGTTTACGCTAGTTGTAAATAAAGGAAGTTTCCAACCTCTAAAAAATACTAGTCACCAATATAAGATGTTAAAATCCTCTACAAAAAAACATCTGCAACATAAATTTTATACCAGAGGTCGTCAAAAACCTTCGCAAATTAAAATAGAAACCTCTGCAAAATAGCCTTTTTTTTTGTTGACCTTAAACTTTACAAATGAAGGAATGTAGTTATTTTATTAAACCAATGTCGTCCGTTTCTTTTACATATTAACGATGTTTCAAGTTACACTAATACAGAAAAAAAATTGGAATCACCTAATAGGTTTTGGTTTAAAAAAAAATCCAAAACAATGTGACACTTTTGAAATTATTTGTACTACTACAGGCGTCAGTTTTAAAAATAACTTAAGCCTATTCTTTTGTTTAAGGTTAAATTTTTAGAAAAACTACTTCTTTGCCACAACATTGCGCCAATGTCTCCATTGCAACTGCGAAGCTCTTCTGCCATTTTTAAAAGCTAGTTCTCCATTGTTGGTCTCCTTTCCACATGAAGCTCTTATCCATTGTGAAACATCTTGTTCTTGCCTCCTCTTTTGACGAAGTGTCTTGTTCTCCTGTCTTTTCTATTTCCATTCTTGGCTACCACAAACCATCTTGTTTTCCTCTTTCTCGCATTTGTTTTGGTCTGTTTAATGTTTATTTATAATGTGGAGACACACAATGACATGTTTTAATGGTTTTCGTCATAGGTTCGTTAAGTATCTCACATTTGTTTTGGTTTATTTAATGTTTAATTATTATTTTTTATGTCAAATATAGGCTTTGATCCAAGCCTATCTTCGAAGAATATGCTTCGAAGAATATTGACATTGTTAATTTGGAAAGCATGCTTCAAAAAAACATCACATTACTATATTTGTTGTATTCAGATACTTGTATTTGAAATTTTGACATTGTTAAACCTAGGCACGAATATTGTATTTTAAATTATTTGCTTTAATAGCTACTTAGATATTATATAAATTCCCTGCAATTAAACTTTAATGTTTAAGTTTGCATAAGTGTTCCAAAAAAAAGTGGCCATTAAAGTTGATAAGCATATTACATAGGGATATATCTGTAGATACGTTAGTTATGACTAGTTTACCTACAAATTTTTATTTGTAGGTAAAATTATCTTACCTACGGATTTTTGTTGTACGTAATATGTTTTTTCTTGTAGTGTTCGGTTAAGAACCAAAGTTTAAAGCTTCTATTTTTTATCTCATCTTGATATGCTTTGATTGTAGAATCAAAGTAGAACCCTGAAAATAACCAATTCCAAACATCTTTTCTATACTAATGTTAACATTTGAGATGTTTATATCATTTGACATCTTTTAGCTCAAATAACAACTTAAAACATCGTTTAACACGTAAAAAAGTTGACATTGTTTGGTTAAAAAGATTATATATATTATTTTTTAAATTTAAGAATAAATATGTATCAAAATTTGAGAATTTAATAATTGTTAATAACTTATTTTCTTAAAAGAAAATTTCATAAATTTAAATTATATATCTATAAAATTTGAAGCAGATAGCTATGTTATTTAATTACATATGTTTTTTAGTTAATACATATTAATGGATTAATTAATTAACCTTAGCGTATATTTTTTTATTTAAAATAAATTTGAGTTAAAATAATTTTGATAAAGAATAGCTCAATACGCATATGACATTAAAAAGAAAAAAGTAAAACTTAAACCTTACTACATTAAATAAAATTTATATTGTACAATAGAACAAATCTATAGTTAGATAAAGTAGCGAAAAATGTGTTATTCATGTCACTCAATTTATGTAAGTGGGACGATTTTTAACATAAAAATAGAAAAAATAGTACTCTCAGCATTTTATATATATATATATATTTGGGAGAAGTATGTTTTTAGTCCTTAAACTAATCCAAAATTAAAATCTGTCTTTGTCTGGAACTTTGATACATTTTGGTCCTTAATCTTTAGAAATAAATGAATATAGTCATTTTAATTAAATTACGTTAATTTTTCTTTTAACGTGTTGAATGCGTTTCATGTTAGTATCGGAATTGTTTACACCATTCTTGACACATTCCTGGTTCAGTATCTGCTGGAAAATACGTTCTACACCTCAAAAAAAGTTAATGCAATTGGATTAAAATGACTATATTCATTCATTTTTAAAGTCTAGAAACTAAAATGTATAAAAATTTTAAACATTGACGAATTTCAAGTTTAGGTCAAAGTTGAGGGATTAAAAACATACTTAATCCTATATTCTTCTATTATAATGAAAAAAATTATAATATTAATATAAAAACTTTAATTTTATTAATTTAATTTTAACTTTGTTAATGTTGGAGTGTTGATATGATTAAGTATTAGTATTCAATAATTATCACTTATGTTTATTACAAGTAGAATCAGGATTAATATGCAATTAATTTTGAAATTTTCACTATTTATCTTTTTTTTCCTTACTTTGTAAGTTTAGCAGCCTTAACATTTCTTAAAAAGTTACTTGCATAATAACGTTATTTTTCTTTTCTTTAATAAACTCGTTTGATAATTATTAAGGATCTGTTAGATGTTCAATTATACTAATATTAATAAAATTCAAACCATACTCGTCGAAGTAGAAAAGTGAAATTGTTGTATTAAGATTCTATATTTCTTTTTATTGTACTAAAAACAAAATATGTCGATATTCATTATTCTTAATTGACTATTTTACATGAAAAAAAGGAGACGATATATATTCTTGCAATTTTGACCAATCTTTTCATGTTGAGCAGTCTTGGTCCAACATAAAAGAATTATATTTACATTGGATTTGCACAAGTTGGATATTTGTGAAACATTATCTTCAAATAATGAATAAAATATTTTCTGCCTTTTTCTGTCTCACTTGTATTTTACCAAAATTTATTGTGCATTTACTATAATGATCTCCTATCTTCTTAACATTTTAAAAATTATCAAGAGTTCAAGACTTTTCTGAGGTACTATACAACATCTTATTTATAAAATTGTTGTTATATCGATTTAAAATTCGAAACCACAAGGGTGTTCCTGAAACTATCTGTCATATTGAATAAAAGATCAAACCATGACGGGTTTACAAACATCCGTCGTCCGTCGTTATAAGTACTAGCGTAACATATGCGCTATTGCGTATAAGCGTATATGTGTATACATTTTTTAAATATATGTGATATTATATTAGTAGGTGATAATATTATAATGTTATTAAGTTAATATATATATATATATATATTAAAATTATATTTATTAAAAATAAAATGAAATATATCAGAACAGATAAAAGAATAATCATTGATAAATAAAGAAGAAGAGAAGAAGTAGAGACATCTGATCTTATAAAAAGTTTGTAAAGGTAACGGTCAATTTTTAAAAATTTAATAAATTGCTATATTTAAAGAGTAAAATCGGTATTTTGAAAAGTGGACAAAAAAAAGAAAATTTCTTTTATATATTGTTATAGATGAAAATAACGATGACTAATTGAAATAACCGTCACTGATTAGTTGGGAAGTGTTACAATATTTCATTTTTTTACTTTCCTTCTTTGCAACCCCGTGAACATCGTTGGTTTTGGTCCATTGTTCCTCTCTCCAACGTTTCTTTTAGTGTCATTGTTGCTCCTTTCCGTGCTAGCAACCCTCGTTTCGACGTTCAGGTAAGTTATTTTTTATTTTTGACATTTAGTTTTTATTATTCAACGTGGTACCCGAACTTTATGAATGTTCAATTTGGTACCCAATTTTCTAAAGAGGTTCAATTTGGTCCTCTCTGTTAAGTTGGAGTTAACACCGTATCCGTATAGGACACGTGTCAAGCCATGAATTTTTTATTTTTTTTTTAATTTTTTTTCAAAAAATTAATTTTTTTTTCAAAAAAATTTAAAAAACTGCCACGTGTCAGTTTATCATCGTGCCACGTGGCAGCTTACAAGCATGACACGTGACAGTGTAATAGTTGTTTTCAATTTAGTACCCCAATTTAAATTTTTGGTTCAATTTAGTACCCAAATTTTTTAAAATGATCCAATTTCGTCCTTTCCTATTTGAGACCAAATTAGTAAATAAGCTTAATTATAATTTATATAAACATGTTAAAATAATTGTTTTGAATTTATACATCAAATCACTACACCTAAATATTCAAATTATTTTATTTTTTACAAGTGTAAAAAATTTCATGTATAAAGAATTACAAAGGTTAAAATGAAAAAAATAAAATAATTTAAGTATTTAGGTGAAATGATTTGATGTATATATAATATAAAAAGTTATTGCAACATGTATATATAGGTTGTAATTAAGCTTATTTACTAATTTGGTGTCAAATGGAAGATGACGAAATTGAATGATTTTCAAAAATTGGGGTACTAAATTGAACCAAAAATTTAAATTAGGGTACTAAATTGAAAACAACTATTACATTGCCACGTGTCATGCTTGTAAGCTGCCACGTGGCACGATGATAAACTGACACGTGGCAGTTTTTTAAATTTTTTGAAAAAAAAATTAATTTTTTGAAAAAAAATAAAAAAAAATAAAAAATTCATGGCTT
>Ga0214544_1009629_pt1 | contig 14967 bp, 8 predicted proteins | sample CNSS3metaG_FD_160074 | JGI IMG/M metagenome (GOLD analysis project Ga0214544, IMG submission 160074) | Root nodule microbial communities from cowpea collected in UCLA plant growth center, Los Angeles, California, USA - CNSS3 | ecosystem: Host-associated > Plants > Roots > Nodule | place: USA...
AGCGAGGAAGTAGAGGATGGGCTCCTTCGGGTCAAAATATGTGCCGGCAACGAGAGGGTGTGCCATGGGAAGGGCGAGGCGAAGCTAGACTTCTTCTATGTGTACGCCTGCCTTTTTCATGACCTGGGTTTGACTGTGCCGTTTGCCGACTGGCAGATGGCCGTCCTCCAACAGATTCAATGCGCGCCGACGCAGATACACCCGACGTTTTGTGTCGGGCGGCCGGCCTGACACCCACCATGCCTCTGTTCCTGCACTTCTACAAGACTCGACCGACGGCGTCGAAGGGTTGGGTCTCCTTCCTCGGGGTGAACAAGAGTATGTTCACCCTCTACCTTGCCTCCTACAAGGGTTTCAAGACCGGCTTCTTTAAGGTCGCTATTCCCGGGAAGGGGAGGAGATTCATTTTTGATGAGCAGAACCGACCGAGATTTCCTCTATACTGGACGGCGTTCCCCCCTCTCACTGACGCTTGGGTTGAAGAGCGGTTGACCCCGGCCGAGCAGGCTGACCTGGCCGTCCTCAAGACCTTGCCCGACAAGATACCCCTGCGGCCACTGATCCAATGCCTCCGCTCCCCGGATTTATCGAGGGCGGTTTATGGTTAGTTGTTCTGATACTGCTAATTGTTGTATTGATCGCAGTTAACTTATTTACTTTGCTGTTTTGCAGATATAATGGCTCGGACGACCGCTCCTAGTGCTGAATTTCTGGCTCGCGCAAAGACTAGACGGCGAGGGGAGGACACCGCAGAGGAGGTGGTGCCACTCTCGACCGTCCCTGCGGCTCCTCCTACTAGTCGGGTTCCACCTACCACCGCCCCAGCCGGGACTTCGGGCGCCGTCTCGCGGCCTCGTCTGATTGTGAAGCGGCCCGGTTCTGGTGCTGCCGCTGCTGGGGACAAGGGGAAGAAGTCCAAAAAAGACGACTCCCCGACCGTTCGTCCCCTCAAAAAACAGAAGCAGGGGGAAACCTCTAGGTCCTTGGCCGATGCTTTCCTCGGCGGCGGTGCTCGCCTTGATGAAGAAGTCTTCCTTCAGCTGGGGCCTCGAATGACTGAGGCACTGAAGGACGTGTCTGAAGAAGATGCCCTTCGGACTGCTGGGGAGCTCACCCTCAGGCTGGCTGCCCTGTACACCAAGTTTCCTCGCCCCGAGCGGAGCAGAATAAAGGATTTGGAAAAAGAGCTCGCAGCGGCTAAGACCGAGCTCAACGAGGTGAAGGCGTCGACGGCTGACTTGAAGGCTCAGTTCGATCGGCTCAACGACATCAAAACCGAGCACGCCAAGTGTGCTGGGCTGTTGAAGGCTGCAGATGATCGAGCCAAGGCGGAGCAAGCTAAAGCGGGTGAAGCCGCTGAAGAACTGCGCAAGCTCCAACGGCGTTTCGACGATCTATCTCTGGAGCACCTGGCCGCCGCCGGTTCAGCTTCAGACTGGCAGAAGAAGGCAAAGGACTTGGAGGCAGAGCTGGAAGTGGCTGACGAGCAAGTGTTTGCTCAATATGAATCGGGCTTCCAGAGGGCCGTCGACCTGGCGGTCTTCTACTATAACTGCTCTCCCGACCGTTTCGACGTGCATATGGGAGTAGTAGATGGGAAAGTGGAGAGGGTCTTCGACCGGCTGGATGAGGTCAATGACCCACCTGTATAGGATTTTTATTTTTACTTGTATATTTTGATATAACCGATCGAACCCGATCGACCGTTTGATCGATCGCGTTCGCTCGGTTATTAGGTTACTTTTTGATAAACTCGTGTAAATTTTTAATTCCCTATTTATCTCATAGATTATCTCTTTCCTTCTTTCGTTCGCTTACTGCTTTGTTTTGGCGACCGGCTGTACTTCTGTTGTTTCTTATCATTGGCGATCGGCCTTGTAATTGTTTAACTTGTTAATTTTGCTTGCTTGCGCTTAGTAATGAGCTGACCGGACGATCGGTATTCAAACGTTATACTCGTTATCTCGATTATCTGTTCCGTACGGTGGGCTTTTGCGTGTTCAATTTATTTTTTAGACCGTTGGTGTTATACCCCGATCGATCAAGACAGCTCGTGTCACTTGTTTACCCGTGGGGTAATTAGATCGCTTGGATCGGTGCTGACAGAGCGGGACTTCCTCTTGGAAGTCCCTGTCTCGATCGGTCAGGCTTTGCTTGGGTCCCGTAGGGAGCCCCGTCGGTCAGGTAGTTGGATAAAGTTGTATGAAACGCTCATTTTATTCATGGTCAACTGTAATACATTTTGAGGTGTGATGCGTTCCATGTGTTGGGTATTTCTTTGCCGCTCAAGTGCTCCAGCCGATAGGCTCCATTCTGCAGACTCTCGGTCACGCGGAACGGGCCCTCCCAGTTTGGGGCTAGCTTTCCCTGTGTTGACTTCTTTCGGGCGTCATTGGTTTTTCTCCAAACTAAGTCCCCTCTGATGAAGCTTCTTGGTTTGACCTTTGCGTTATACCTTCTTGCCACCATTCTCTTACACGCTTCAGCTCGCACGGCTGCTCGTTCTCTTCGCTTGATCGTCCAGTCTAATTCCTCGCGCAGTCGTCCACAATTCACCTCGAGGTCTTGCATCTCACGCCGAAGAGTTGGCTCCCCTACTTCGACCGGCAACATGGCGTCTGTTCCATACATCAGGTTGAAGGGAGATTCCCCGGTTGTCCCGTGCGGCGTACATCGATAGGCCCAAAGGACTTGTGGCAGCTCGTCGACCTACGCTCCTTTGGCCTCTCCCAACCTCTTCTTTAACTCGGCCACTATCACCTTATTCATGGCCTCAGCCTGGCCGTTGGTTTGGGGATGCTCGACCGAGCTGGTTACGTGCCGTATCCCCAATTGCTTATAGAAGTCCCTCAATTTCTTGTCGATAAACTGACGACCGTTGTCGGTGATGATCGTGTGGGGAAGGCCGAAGCGACATATGATGTTGCGCCAGACGAAGGAGTGAACCTGCCGAGCGGTGATATTGACCAGAGCCTCCGCTTCGACCCATTTGGTGAAGTAGTCTACTGCCACAAGTATGAATTTCTTCTGCGCTCGGCCAATTGGGAAAGGTCCGACGATGTCCATGCCCCACTGAGCGAACGGCCATGGAGCTGTTAAACTGTGTAACTCGGTCGGAGCCTTCTTCACATCATTTCCATGGGCTTGACATCCTTCGCACTTGCGTATCATGGCTTCGCAGTCTTGTTCCATGGTCGGCCAAAAATATCCCGCTCGGAGTATCCTTGCTTTCATCGTCCTCCGACCGGTGTGCATCCCGCAGATGCCGTTATGGACCTCGTTCATGACGTACTCTGCTTCGTCCGCCGATAAGCACTTGAGGAGCGGCGCTGTGAAGCCTCTCTTGTATAAATCTTCTCCGATGATCACGAAGCGGAGTGCTCGCCTTCTCTCCGTCGGCTTGACCTCTTCTCCAGCCTCGCACCTCTTTAAGAGTTCTCGCACCTCGCCAGTCCAATCAGCCGATCGTTCTGCTGCAGCGCATTCTCCAGCTGAAGGTCTCATCAGGGTTTGCCTGATAATTGTCTTCAATTGGCCCTTCTCCTTTCCCTCCGCCAGCTTAGATAGCCTATCGGCTCTGGCGTTCTCCGCTCGGGGAATGTGATGGATGGTAACTTCTTCGAATTCTTTCATGGCTTCAACAGCCTTGTGGTAGTACTGAAGCAGCAAATCATCCTTAACCTGATATTCACCTTGTACCTGCCCGACCACGAGCTTCGAATCAGTGTTGCACTTCAACTTCGTCGCGCCTAAGTCTTTTGCTAGTCTTAACCCGGCGATCAGCGCTTCATATTCTGCCTGGTTATTTGAGGCTTTAAACTGGAACTGCAAGAAGTGCTCCACCGTGAAGCCGTTCGGTCCTTCAATGACGATTCCCGCTCCAGCACTTCGTTTGTCCGACGACCCGTCGACGAAGAGGATCCACGTTTGCTCGGACGAAGGGATCGGCCCGTGGAGTTCGGCTGCAAAGTCGGCCAAATGCTGCCCTTTAACAGATCCTCTAGGTTCGTACTTGAGACCGAACTCGGATAACTCAACCGACCAGGCGATCATCCTACCAGCTAAGTCGGGCTTTCGGAGTATCTTTGCTATGGGATGATCGGTTCGGACAATCACTTGGTGACTCTGGAAGTACTGGCGCAATCGACGTGCGACCGTTAATAGCGCCAAGGCTATCTTCTCTATCAGCTGATACCTCGTTTCTGCACTCTGTAGAACTCGACTGATGAAATAAACAGGCCGCTGCTCCAGGGATTCTTGTATTAAGGCCGCACTGATCGAGTCGTCTGATACCGACAGGTATAGCTGCAGGGGCAGCCCTTCTACCGGTCGGCTCATTACTGGTGGACTGCTGATCATCTCCTTTATTTGCTGAAACGCCGCCTCACACTGATCATCCCACTTCTCCGTAGTCTGCTTCTTCATGATCTTCAGGATCGGCCTAACCTTCTCCGTCAGCCTGGGTAGAAAACGTGCCAGAGAAGTCAGCCGCCCCATCAACCGCTGAACCTCCTTCAAGTTTTTAGGGCTCCTCATCTCAATGATAGCAGCGCACTTGTCTGGATTTGCCTCTATGCCTCGGGCCGTCAGCATGAAACCTAGAAATTTCCCTGCCGGCACCCCAAAAACACATTTCTCTGGATTGAGGCGCATATTATATTTGCGCACCTGGTAGAAGACCTCCGTGAGATCGCGTACGTGCTTTTCGACCGTCTGCGACTTCACGACCATGTCGTCCACATACACCTCCATGGACCGACCGATCTGCTCACGAAAGACCCGATCCATCAGCCTCTGGTAGGTAGCCCCCGCGTTCTTCAGACCGAACGACATTACCTCGTAGCAGAAGTTTGCTTGATCTGTTATGAATGCCGTTTTGGATCTGTCTGGGCCATACATGGGAATCTGGTTGTACCCAGAGTATGCGTCCAGGAAACTCAAATAATTGTGCCCAGAGGCTCCATCCACCAGCCGATCGATGCTGGGCAGCGGGTATGCGTCCTTCGGGCAGGCTTTATTGAGGTCGGTGAAGTCCGTGCACATCCTCCACTTCCCGCTCGTTTTCTTCACCATGACCACGTTCGCCAGCCATGTAGTATACTTAATCTCCCTGATGAACCCCGCCCCTTCTAGCTTTCTCACTTCTTCCTCGACCGCCTTCCTTCTCTCTTCTCCCATCTTTCTTTTCTTTTGAGCGACCGGGCGAGCTTCCCGAAAGATAGCTAACTTGTGGGACATCACGTCCGGATGGACGCTCGGCATATCGGCGCTCGACCACGCAAACAAGTCTTTGTTTTCTAAAATCACCGCGCCAAGGAGTTTTTCCTCTTCCGCGCTCAGGACTCCCCCGATCTTCGTGAGCTGCCCCGGTTGGCTTCCGATCAGGATCTCCTTGATTTCTCCTTCTGGCTGCAGCCGATCCTCTGTGTTCGTCCGGGGATCTAGGTCTGTCATCGCTACCTCCGATCGGTGTTGTTTACGCGGTCGGCTGTGAGGCCTGATCCTCAATCCTGCAGCATAGCACTGCCTGGCGACCTGTTGATCTGCATGCACCGTGCATATTGTCCCCTTGTCTGACGGGAACTTCATGGCCAGGTGCAGGGTAGACACAATCGCTCCGAAAGCGTTCAAACAGGGTCTCCCTAGCAATACATTGTAAGAAGTGTTAGCTTCAACCAGAAGGAATCTAACTCTTACCTCTCGGCCGTCCTTCCTCGAGCCGATCCTCGTACGAAGATCTACATATCCCCTCGTGTCCACCCGTTCGCCCGAGAAACCTACTATCTGCTCGTTGTATGGTACGATCAGGTCCTCGGAAAGGTTCATCCTCTGGAAAGTCTTCCAGTATAGGATGTTGACAGAGCTTCCCTGATCGACCAAGACCTTCCCGATCCCATACTCGGCCACCTCTATCGAGATGACCATCGGGTCATCGTGATCAGGATCGGGTGCCTTGAAGTCGTCGTTCGTGAATGTGATGGGAGGCATCGATCGGATCTTCTTCTCGACTAGATGAACCGACTTCAACGCACGAACGTGCCTTTTTCGAGCTGCGGAGCTTGACCCTCCTCCGGCGAACCCCCCGGAGATAGTATTGATATAACCCCTCAGGGGTCTCTCCTGGCTACGACTGCGGCTCCTTCTCGGACTCCGATGTGACCGGGATGGTCCTCTCCTACGTTTCTCACGCTCGGGCTCCCTTTTCTTCTCCGAACGGGTTGGGGGGACCCTTCTCTTCGGGCTTTGGTTCCTCACCGGACTCCGCGGGGGACGATCTTGCCGAATGTATTTCTTCAAGTGTCCCTGTCGAATGAGCTCTTCTATTTTGTCGCGGAGCGTGTGGCACTCTTCGGTGGTATGCCCGATAGTCCGATGGTACTGGCAATGCTTACTCCCGTCGGCATCGGGTGGCGGAGGCTTCTTCCTAATCGCTGGGAGCGAATCGGCGCTGAAGGCCTCCTACAGGATCCTGGCTCGGGGAACAGCCAGGGGAGTGTAGGTTGTGAACTTCGGTGGCTTCCGTTCGGTGGGTCGGGTTACAGGTTTGCTCGGTCTAGGAGCGATCGGCTTTTGGAGTGCAGCATCCTCCTTCTCCCTCTTCTTCACCCTAAACTCCTGCATATCTTCCATCTGTATAAATTTGGCCGCGCGTTCCCTCATCTCCTCCATCGTCTGCGGCTTCTTTCGGCTTATCTTGACCGACATTCGATTATACCGATCAAGGTAACTCCTCAGTGATTCCCCGTCCTCTTGTCGGATGTTCACCAGGTTGTCGACCGTCAGAATGGCCGGTTTCAGGGGCGCGAACTGTGTGCTGAACCTCGCTTTCAGAGTAGCAAACGAGTCAATACAACCGGTCGGTAGCTCGGAGAACCACTCCAGCGCCTCCCCAGTCAATGAAGTTGAGAAGACTCGGCACCAGATGGGATCGCTGACAGCGTGAAACATCATCTGATGCATGAAGACCCGCATGTGATTGTCTGGGTCGGTCGTGCCGTCGTACTTGTCAAAAGTCGGCATTTTCCATTTCTCCGGTAGCGGCGTCTCCAAAATATACGAGGTGAAGGGGGAGGACCCCGACGCGGGGATCGGTTGTCATGACGGGCAGCCCCCGTTGTTTGCTCCTGAACTTTCCGCCACCGTGTGTGACGGATTTCCCCTCGAGGCCTGCGTCCTTTCAGCCCGAGCTGGTTGTGATTGCTCATGTCCCGTAGGTGGAAGACGGCTCTCCACCCGCTCAGCATCCCGATGCTGTTGTACCCGACTTAGCCTGTTCGGGTCGGGTACGGTCGACGTCGAAGGGATTTCGTCCTTTTTCTGTCTTAGGATGGCATTCTCCTCACGTAAAATCTGCATCTGCGCTTCATAGTTTCTCTGCATCTCGTCCATCCTCTGCTGCATCACCCGTATCATCTCCCTAGTATCCGCTTGATCATCTGCTAATCTTCCTCCGTCCATGTTGCTGTTTCGGTTCCTAGTGGTCACCATATGGGTATATTCTCAAAGGAGACTGCTCGGCCCCACGGTGGGCGCCAAAATGTTTTGGGTGTAGGGACCAAGAGCCCACTAAGAGAACCTCTTCACTTCACGTTATCTTTCTCCTCCCCAATGACTTCAGCGAAATCCACTCCTCAGTTCGATCGGTTGGGATGACGATCGGGGTACCTGTCTAAAGCACTCCGATGCTTAAGTCAGAAAGGGCCGATCGGTGTATTAGAATATCAGCTGTAATAAATGCGAAATTAAGATTCTCACCAACCTACCTTTGGGCCCTATTTATAGCTTTCGACATGGGCCCGCAATTAGGGTTTCTTAATCACGGCCCAATGACCCCTTAATGAAGATTATTGACTCGTTTAGCCGATAATCATTGGCTTAAGCTATATAACCGCGCGACCGATGGTCGCTTGGCTGGGTTAATGACGTTATGTTTTCAACAAGCTAACGATGTGTTTTACCGATCGACCGTCAGGTGTTTTTATAAAGTCCGTCGCTGCTGTCCTACCGATGGGTCCTCGAGGATAGAAGGTCCATTGCTGTTGTTTTACCGATGAACCGATGGGCTCTCAAGGTTAGAGGGTCCATCGCTGTTGTTTTACCGATGAACCGATGGGCTCTCAAGGTTAGAGGGTCCATCGCTGTTGTTTTACCGATGAACCGATGGGCTCTCAAGGTTAGAGGGTCCATCGTTGTTGTTTTACCGATGAACCGATGGGCCCTTGAAGCCAGAAGGTCCATCGCTGCTGCTTTACCGATGGACCGATGGGTATGAGTATGGTTAAGTCGTGACTTATATGTTCAACCGTTTGACCGATGGTCTGATACTTTCTGTTATTCGTTCGACCGATGGTCCTTTAATGATGCTACGTGGTTGTTCGTTTACCCGTGAGACCGATGGTCCCCTGAGGGTTATTAATGGCCGATTGACCGATTGGACATACTGTACACTTATGTTTCTTTACCGATATTTAATTTTAGATACTAGTCTTTGTAATGGTTGGAAATCGTGTGAAATTATAAAAATTGTAAAACCTCTGTGAAGAGAGGATGTTTTTAAGCCTGAAACTTGTGAAATATTTTGTTAAATCAAGATTTAAACTGACTTTTTTTTTCATATGCCCCCTGCCTCAATTGTTTGATTTACATATAGAGGATATGGCCAGATACTAGGAAATCTTGGTAGGGAAAAAATATTGAAGTTTGGACACAAGTTGATCACAATATTATGTGCTTCATGTAACAGTAGGATTGACCTTAACTTTGCTATGAAAAAGAGTACTTGTAGATGATTTGTTTTCCTGTTTTTAGCTTCTGTATTCTAGGCTCCAAAAGCATATAGTGATGTATATTTTTCCTTATGCCAATTGCAGATTTTTGAGAAAAATCCTACCAAGATCAAGAACTATGGAATTTGGCTGCGATATCAGAGCCGAACCGGTTATCACAACATGTACAAGGAATACTGAGATACTACTCTAAACGGTGTTGTTGAACAAATGTACAACGAAATGGCATCTCGTCATAGAGTGAGGAGTCCGTGCATCCAGATTATTAAGACTGCCACCATCCCAGCAAACTTTGCAAAAGGGAGAGCACCAAGCAATTCCTCAACTCCAAAATCAAGTTCCCTTTGGTTTTCAAGAGGGTTAGGACCCCAACTAGGAAGCTCAAAACAACATACAAGGCATCCAAGCCCAACCTTTTCATGTAATTCTCAATGTGCCACATTTTCTACTTTTCATCTTGAGGTTGCTTGATTCATTAGAAACATAAGAGAGCATAGAGAAGGTAATCACATAGTAAGAACTTCATTTCCTGCTTCCACAGATTGCTTGTGTTCTTATTTTTGAATATTTTTGCTGAGCGTTTGTTTTTCTCATCTCCATGAATCTGATCAGGATTGGTTCAAATCAAGTGTCTCAATTTTGTTATGAATGCTGGTTTTTCATTTCTTATTTAATTTTTCCATTCTAGTCCCCAGCCTCCCTTACGGCTTTTCAATGTATGTGCCTAGTAAACATTCTTGAGTATTTGACTCCTCTAAAGTGAGAAAGTTTGGGTGTATCCGCCATTGCTTTGGAACTAGGCACTCTGAAGAATATTGGGCAGTCTATGCTTAACCATATTCAGGTAGTGCTCTTTTTCATTATCACACTTCAATGACAAGTTTTTAGTAAGATATGCATAGTTTGAGTGCTTTTCTATTCTCAGTATGAAAACATTTTATGAATGAAATTTGGTGTTACCCTTGTGGTGTAGGTAATTGAATCTGTTTTCCAACAAGACCGCAAAGGCCAGGTTACTGCCATGACAACTCTCAAAGAGCTTCGGAAAATTAGCAATCTTTTGTTAGAGATATATAAATAATGTGATTACAATTCATTAGGGCCAACGAAATTAAGTTCTTTTGCTTCTTTCTGAACTCCACCAAAATTTTGCAGAGATGAATTTGTAAATATATTTATTCGGGTTTCATAATAAACAGACTTGCATTTATGAATATGTTCTGCTTTCTTGCATTCTAGAACAGATTTTTTGGTTCTTTTACTGTCTTTGTCTTTTCTTCCTGCATCCTAATGTGTATCTCCTATCATTTTTGGTTCTTTCCTAATGATTGAACTTCCTGTTAGAACCATGTTTTTCAATTTATTATTGGTTACTTTATTTTTAATCTAAATCAATTACTTTTGAATTAATAGTATAGGTTGCTGTCATCCGAATCAAGTGTTCCTACCAATGTAAATTTGACATTTGAGGAAAAGTTTCTTCCACAGCAATCTCAAACTTCAGGTTAGTTATTACCACTCGTGATATTTGGAGATTTAATGCTTTCTCGTAAATGTTATAGGAATGGAGGTATCAATAACTGTTATTAACTTAATATTTGTAAATATTAATAAATTAATTTTTTTTTAGTGTTAGACATCGACTAAAATATTATTAATAAGTTTAATCTTCCAAGTAAGATGGTAGAATTAAAAGAGATCTAAAAACATTATTACTTTTTCTTTTGTTTTTTGTTCCAGAACAATTTTGTTAGTCGCTGGTGGTAATATATATATATATATATATATATATATATATATATATATATATATATATATATGTAACGTCCCATTTAATTCATAAACGTAACTAAAAGAAACGCCACACACAAAAGTACAACAACGTAGTCTTGGGGTACTTAACACCACCCCTACAAAGCTAGGTACACCACGATGCCGAAAGAAAACCAGTTGAAGAGTCTGACAGATACAGATAGAGTATTAAAGCATGTTGTAATACATGGGCCAAAGCCCTAAAGAAAAGCCCAAAGAACTAAAGTCCAGTCCAAGCGGACTATGCGGTGGAACCATCACCTCCCTGTTGTCCACGGGTGTTCCTCGCATCTGCTCACACCAACAAGTTGATGATCATCGCAAAAGAGAGTACCACACAGCAGAACACACAACAATAAAAGTAGGGTAAGCTAGAGCATAAAAGTTTTTATCCACACGATCAAATACATATTCACCACTCCATATACACATATCAACCAAGCATGTTATGACTTCTCAAGCAATACACTAAGACGCGACTCGACTCATCCAGATACATATAACCTGGTTGGATTCAGCGGATGCTTGCACTTGTGGTGGATACCTCTGCTCACCCCCGAGCTGCTCACCCTCAAGTTATGTGTTACAAATGTTACAATGAATCAATTTCCCTCACCACAAGGTTAGCCCTTAATGAATTTCAGGCCTCCTACTACTCTCACCACAGGAGTCAGTCCGCTCTAGGTGAGATTAACAGACTCCTTAGAGTGTCAGGATGTAACCTTACCTTGAATCCTTACCTAGTTATACAGATGAGGCACCACCATGGACACCCACTAACAGGGGCCATGGAATTACGTCCCGACCACTGAAGCACAACTCTGAAAAACCCCACCTAGGGATTTCAAGGAATTACGCACTGACCACAGACCAAAACATTATCAAAACAAGTAATTATTTAACACACACATATGTAAATATCCCATGCCAACCTTGGCAATTCCATCCTCCATTGTATCCCATGTCAATCTCTTTCATTCACCAACTCAAACCACGAAAGTAGGAGTGTGTTTCATACCGACATCATGCCACGTTCATTAACCAATCTTCACTCATGTCTCATGTCAAATCCATACCAACACATCACTTTAATTCCATGAATCATCCCATACCAAAAGCACACTCATATCATGTTAAAACTCATGAATCACAATTCATCATTCATCTTATTCATGCAAAGCCACTCAATTCATACTTAGAAGGGCATAAACAATTCATACATATATTCAACATCCAAGAACAAGGAAATCCGTCAACATACATACTCCTTGCTCAGCCCTTTGCTCAGGCAGAAGAGCCTCGCTCAGGCGAGATGTCTCCCTCGCTCAAGCAAGCACCCTCCGCCTAGGCGAGGGCTCGAGTCAGGAACAAACATACTATCGTGCCCGCTCGCTTAGGCGAGACCACCTCGTCTGAGCAAGATGGGTTCTCGCTCAAAACGGGTGCTCATCGCTTGGGCGACCGTTCGCTCAAGCAACCTGGGTGAGTTACTGCTAATCTCGCATAGGCGAGATGTACTCGCTTGGGCGAGACAACCAGAACCCGTCCCTATTCACGCAAGCATATGCATCCAAATAGACCAAAACATGTTTTTAACAGCTCCCACACAGATTATAATGGCACCCAACATTCAACTCACGAAACAAGACCAAGCATATAAGAACACGAAATAAAACAATAAGCCCTAACTTCCCCGTACCTGGAAAACTTTAACTAAGGCTTTGATACTCGAACAGTGAAGGACAGTAGCTTAAGGAATAGCTTCGCGAACTGAAAAACAGTGGGACAAGTTCCAAAATGAGCTCATTAGAAAGCTCTAACTGAGAACATAAGGGAGAGACAAAATGAACATAGAGGTTGAGTTGGGAGAGACTTATGCGAAATGGAAGAATGAGGCTGAGCTTGCTAGGCGATGACGATTCCAAACCCTAGCAGAGTAATGACTGCAGTTCTTAGAACAAAGGGGCAGATTCTAAAAGTGAGTAAGAGGGTTAGGGTTAAGACACACTTAGGGTCTGTTTTTCCCTTTGGGCCAGCCCTTAGGCCCAACTCACATGGGGTAGCCTTTTTTAAATTAGGGCAGAAAAAGTGGACCTTACAATATATATATATATATATATATATATATATATATATATATATATATATATATAGATATATAGGTTTTTCATATTGTTTAACTTTTTGTTAATAAGTCTTCCTTGCTTAGTATAAAAAATTAAAATACAATAAGTCTTTGAAAGTAGTTTAGCATTTGGATGTTTATATCTATTTAACATTTCTAGTTCTACAATTTTTTATAGAACTAATTTTTATAAAGTAGAATGTAAATTATAACCTATAGATAAACACATCCAAAATTAGAACCCTTAAGTTCATTATGAGCTTATTTACACATTGTGTTATGACACAGAACATTAATATGTCTGACTACCATTTAAGTTCTAATATAAAACATATTATAATTATTTGTATTTGATTTATAGTGTCCACATCAATTGGGGAGTTATGAGTGTGGGTATTACGTCATGAAACACATGCACACGATTATATGTACAAACATTACTGACTCATGGAATAAGGTAACAAAAAACTGACTAAATACTTATGTAATTGTTAGTTACACTATTGTTTAACTTCATTATGATTTTTGTAGATATTTAATGATTCATCCTTATTGGAAGGTAGATGGGCGGAAGAAATTGGAACCAAGTGGGCTTCCTTTCTTTTGAGTGTTGCTGATAACTTGTAGAAAGCTTACTTTTATAATACTTACAATCTTTTTGAGAGTATTTGTAAAAGTTGTCAAGGTTGTAGGTTTATTATATACAATTTAAATTTTTGAGTTTGTTTAGACAAATTAACTGTATGGGATTGGTTTGGTTTAGAATTGTTTGGTCTGGTGATATGAAAGTTATTTGCTGGTGAATTGAATGGAAAGGAAATGGTAAAATAGAAAAATCATAAAAAAAAGTTCTGACTTATTATGACGTAGTTTGCACTACCTATCATAGTAATTTGGACTTATTGTGACGAACTTTGCATTACCTGTCATAGTAAGTTGGACTTACTATGATAGGTTTAACAAAAAATTGTTATAGTAAGTTCATTGATTGTCCTAACATCATCAACTTGTGTGATGATAAATTAGACTTATTATGATTGTTAATCGAACACCTATCATAGTAAGTCTGACTTACTATGACAGGTTTCTGCAATATCATAAAAAGCGCGCATTTTCAATGACTCCTGGAACTATGACACTAGAATACCTGTCATGGTAAGCTCGTTTTACCTGTCATTATAAGCCCATTTTCCAGTAGTGAATGAAATTTAAGACAATTCTCGATTATGAGGGGAAGGCGTGTGTGGCTTTTCTTCTTTGGAATGGAACAAACCTTGCAAAGCATGAGAAGCGTATGTTGAAATGAGTACGTTATAAAAAGTAGGTATTTTTTTACTTTTTTTTTTTTGTATGGGGTAGCTAGATGAGAGAGATGGAAGAGTGACCGGTTTTAGAAAAAAAATGGTGCAGAAGCAGGAGATTTACAGGAAACGAAAAGGAAAAGGAAGTTCAAAAGAAAGAAAGGGAAATAGACAGATGTCAAATTTTTAGAAAGGGTGTAAAGGACAAAAAAAAACTTATTTTTGGATAGGTGTCCAAATTTTAAATAAGGGTAAGAATATAATTTACCTAATACATTCTATTCTTATATTTATAATAGATTTGGTGCATTCATATAACTCATGCAAGTTGTTATATTATTCACGTGACGGTGGCCTGATAGAGATAAACGTTGGGGGTGTTGGAGGCAATGCAAGAGAGAGATACCAATTGGTGGGGTCATGCATGTTTTGTCCACTTTAGGGAGAGTGTTTTTGGAGTGCTGTGATGTGAACGTTCCTTAGCAATTAGTGTGCTTTTATGTACGGTTGCATGGGAATGGTATAAAATTGAGACTTTTGGTGTCTTATAAGCCTAACCGTGAGTGTAGGTAGTGGTGCGTCAGGTGGTACTCATTCCATGGCTACGTTGGTCTATGTTTTCTTTTGATTGAAATACCAAATAAGTATGGTGCGTGTCTTTTCGTTTCTTTTATTTTGGTTGTTTGCCTTTTCTTAAAGCTTCAATTTTCTTGACGTTGTTGTGCTTGGGAATCATGGGCATATTAGTATATGATTCAATTTTCTTGACGTTGTTGTGTTTATTTTTATGTTATTCCAAAAAAGCACTCACAATAAAATTCAAACAATATAACAACAATATATATGAAAGAGTAACATAAAATTTATCATCAACAATAATATATATATATATATATATATATATATATATATATATATATATATATATATATATATATATATA
>Ga0214544_1009631_pt1 | contig 14964 bp, 7 predicted proteins | sample CNSS3metaG_FD_160074 | JGI IMG/M metagenome (GOLD analysis project Ga0214544, IMG submission 160074) | Root nodule microbial communities from cowpea collected in UCLA plant growth center, Los Angeles, California, USA - CNSS3 | ecosystem: Host-associated > Plants > Roots > Nodule | place: USA...
TATATATATATATTTCAGGTTTAAATATTTATTAGATCCTAATTTTCGTTCAATTTTTTTAATTTAGTTCTAATATTTGTAAATTTTATTCAATTTGGTTATTTTTTTAACGTCGCTTAAATAATTAAGAGACGATTAATCGTGACAGTTGTGTGTCATTTTGTGATTTTTTTTGTATTTTTTTAAAAAATTTAATTTTTTTTTTATTTTAAAACAAATTTTCACGTGTAAGCCAATATCATGTTATGTGTCAAGATCAATGTCACATGTCAGGTTTTGTTTTATATTTGATTCTGATATTCGTTATTTTTGTTTAACTCAATCATTTTTTTAATTGAGCAAATCTATCACACTCCAAATTAAGATTAAATTTAATTTTTATATAAATGTTATATTGATATTTTTATTAAAATTCACACTTTTATTAAATATTTTTAATTTAGAGTTAGAGTTAGTTTAAAATTAAAATGAAAATTTTAAAAGTGAGAATTAACAATCGTAGTTTAAAATTTTAAGAGGTTAAAAATAAAATAAAATAATATAATCGATTAATATAATTTTTTATAACATTTTTAAAAGAGGAGTAAGTTCACTCAATGACATATTTGATGGTGAGTTCGGGATGACCATTGTCAATTGTGGTGAGTTCGTGTCTAGGGGTGTTGGATATGATGAAGGCTGGGTTTATGGATTTGGATTTGGATAACGATTATGATGTGACCCCAACAAGTCCAACATCAAGACAAGGTACACCTTCAAGAGGCCCAATAACAAGGGGCATGCTCAAAAAGATCTAATTGGGCTTCATCCAAGATGGCCCAAATCCACATGGGCTTCTCACACTTTTCACATGGACCAAAGAAGATGTGAAGATTTGAAGAGGTGTATCAAAGAGCAGTAGAATAACAATAAGATTGGCCCATTGTTTATATCTTGCTTTCTAGAATAATAAATCAAACAATGTGTAGTTGAATTGCTAAAATTGGGCTTGACTAAGCCCAATAGGAGATTTGGTCATAAGCTACCACTAGATTGTTTGACACTGGTTTCTCTTACTCACTTTTAACACTGTCTACGTGTCACCAATAATAAGTAATTTTCATTTTTTTTCCTCATTCACACACATGTGGCAGTTTTGGGTGGGGAATTTGGGAATTAAGTGAGCAACAATTCATTTTCACAAAAGAAACCACCAAAAGATCAAACTTTCTAAGTAGTTTTGCTTCCAACACCAAAGTGCTTAATCTTGTTGTTTCGTGGGGGGTTTTCTTGGGAAAGCCTTCATCTTCATTGCACAAAAACCCATTTCGAGTTTCCTTCGAAGGTTCGTGAAAAAAAAAGGCATTTTGTCAGTGTTGTTTTGCATTTTATTGGATTGATTGGGTTGTGTTCGACTAAAGTGATTCATTTGTGTATTACGGTGTTAGTGGCATTGAAGGTATGACATTTTGGTTTCCATTACTCTGACATTGAAGGTACGACTGTTTTAGTGTGTTGATTATGGGTGTATTTGTGGTGGGACTGAATGTAGTGTATGGTTGTGTTAGTGTTTGGGGGTTTTGGTAGTGTTTGGGGGTTTTGGTAGTGTTTGGGTATACGTTGAAGGTAGGGTTTTTTTTATGTGAAAAATTTGTTTTTTTTTGGGAAAGTTTATGAAATGTGGTGCTCGTGTCTTATGAGATGCTATAATAATTGAAATTTTTGCCTTAAGGGGTACATATTTATTGTAAGGGTAAATGGTTTTCTTATGAGTTGGTTACAGTATGACAAAATCATTTTGATGTATGAAGAATGAGATTTGGTTTTTTAGCATTGTAAATGTAGAACATGTACTATTTGATGTTGACAACGTGCCATAGGTAAGTAAAACTCGTTTGGTGATGCAAAAAGCAATGTAAATGGATTGAAAAAATAGTATTCATAACAAATTTGATTCAAATATGTTTATCGCTTTAATTGGATGCAATGTGGTTTGCTAAAGTTGGAGAAGTGTTTATTTGTATGATTTGTTGTAAATTTTGTTGTAAAAGAGTCACTGCATTCCCCAATTGTTTTGGCATGACTTCCCATATGTTTGACAGAGTTCTAGTTTAGTTAAGGTACATTGAAAGAAATTGATATGCCTTGTTCAAAAAATATGGATGTAGTACCCAATTATTTGCATAGGTGTGATCACATAGGTTTGTTACATTTAGTACCTGTTCAGTTGTGCTTAAAGTAAAATCTAACTCACCACGTTTTTGGTCATGGATCTCTAGTGAAGTATTGTAGGTGTATCTTCATTATTTTGTGGGTGTGTTTTAGGGCCATAATCGTTCAATGTTTGAAGTCCACAAATGAGTTTTTCATGCATGTGTAATGTTTTTATTGGTATTCATGGTGTATACTTCTAAGTACTGTATGCATTGTTCACAAAATATGAAAATACTCCCCAGTAATTTTAACAGGAGTCACCACATACCACTGTTACATTTAGTATTGGGTCATTTGTGCTTATAATTGCTCCCAAGTCACCACTTCTTTTTATCATGGATCCCCAGATAAGTAAGGGATATTTATATGAATGTTTAATGATTAAGGTTTGTTCATTGGTTTATTGGCAATAAATATGATATACACAAGTCATGGTTGGTTGTAGCACATTTAATGAAAAGATAAATTATGTGTTTGTTCATTTATTATGTGTTTATCTTTTCACAAATAATGTTATATTATTATTTCATAATTTGCTTAATTGTTGTCTATGGTAGGCTCGTCTTTGTACCTTTTGTCACACCAAGCACATAGTTGAAATGAATGAGTTCATCCTTGACAGCCATTGTGGAAGGATTGGACAAACACCATTCAAATGGTGTCTTGACATGGAAAAACCATTGTAGATAAACCCTCTTTTGTTAGAGCTGTTGAAGCACTGATTTTCTATAAATCATTTTTTTATGCAACGATTGGTTCCTTTAACCATTGTTGACATTTTTATGTGTTTAGGATTGGGTGTTGGTGGAGATAATGTTGAATTTTGTAGAAATATGTGTGGAGTGGTGGGTTCAGTTTTGAGCAACGAAGTAATAACTGTTGAATATGTAATTCAAATAATGAAATCCATGGTAGACAATGAAATGGATGATGTTGAAAATGATTGTCGGTTGTATATATTTGTTTATTTTGTCGTATTATATTTTCCTAGGAAATCAAAAAGTATTTCTAATAGTCCTGGTAGTGTTATAGACAACTTAGACAGGTTGTCAAAATACGATTGGGCGAAATCTGTTCATAGTTATTTGGCTAAGAGCTTTAGTCATGCTTTCTTGGCATTAGGCTAGGGGGAAATCTGTCCAAGAATATTGAATTAGATTAATCTCAACTTAAGGTCTATAAGTATTTAACAATTGTTCACAAACAACCAAGTAATGAACTTTACTCTCCTGTATATATGTTTTTTTGAATATGGTTTGAATGTCGTAACCCAATGTGATGTAGGCGACAAACACAATGGTGAAGATAATGATGTTAATGCTTTTGCAAGTGGTTCTGAAATAGGTAAATATGATAATGTTGGCAATGATTCTGAAGGTGCTACTGAAGATGTTATTCGTGATGATTTTGGTAAATCTCCTGACTTGAATGGTGATGATGATGTTAGTTGTTGTGAGGACATATCAACTCTTCAAGCAATGAATTCATTTGTTTCGGACCAGCCACATAGTACTGCATTTAGTGTAGACTTGATGAAGTTGTACAACACTTTGACTTACTTCGGTGTTCCTCATAGGTGAAAAAATTAATTTTTTTGTTTTGATGTTATGAAATTATGAAACCAATAACTGCTATTCTAACCAAATTGTTTAATTTTTAGGGTGGTAGCCAAAATAAATGGGCAAATTTTGGGGATGATTGAGTGTTGGGGTTTTGGTCCAGGGAATAAAGTGGACAACCTGATATGAAGTTATTTTAAAATTCATAATTTATGTTATTTTTGTCGAACTACATTATTGGGCTAACTGTGTTACTTGTGTATAGGCAATGTTTTTCGCTACAAGTACAATGATGTATTTTGACGATTGTTGTCTGGGCATATAAAGAGGATTGCTTTCAATCCATTATATATGGTATAGTTAATGTACATAGATTAATTAATGAAGGTATGAAAACAGAACTAAATATTTTTTATATTGTTATCGTATACCCATGTACTTCATGAAAGATGAAGATTAATAGAGGTCACTGGACATTGAATGACTATAAGACCTACTTTCGACCAGGACTATTTAACTTACACAATATATTGACTGCAGATTTTGTGAGAATAAATATATGTTTGCTATGTAATTTGTCTGAAAATTTATGTGTTTATAATGAATTTGATTTGTAGTTGTTCGCGCCAATTGTGCATGAAAATTATTGGTGGTTATATGCCGTCAATTGTCAAACAAAGCAGTTGTTCGTCTTGGACCGCAAGAGAATCAATAATGTTGTTGTAAGGAAGAGTTTCACAATATTAATTTTTTTTTTGAAATGTTTGTCTACTATTGTATTTAAGCTTGTGTTGAACCTTGCATGCTCATAATTTGGAATTATTATTTGGAATGTTGTTGAATTGCAATAATGATTTGAAGCCAAAGTTCGAAGTCCAATATGAAGTCACGTTTGTTAAGCCAAACTTGTTAGTTCTCAATGTTATATCTTTAAAATAAAGTTATGTGTATGGTGGACAAAATTATCATAAGTTTTAAAATGATGGAATTGTGGGATGGTGCCAAGAAATATGATGACAACAACATGCCTAATTTCACAAATGTTAGAACAACAATCTTCCATGTCTTTATATATTACAAGTTTTTTTTGCCTTACTGTGTTTTGAATATGACAAAGAATATATAAGTCACGATTACATCTTCCTACAGGAACAACTTCAGCAGATTCAGCACCAATACATAGGTCAATGGTTATTAGATGAAGACAACAGCCAAAGGCAAAAAGTACTTGAAGATTTTGACTTAATAATTAGCAGTTAGAAGGTTTACTAGAAAAGTTTATTTAGGGAAGTCATTTTATATTCCACATGTATAGTTTCATCAAATGTTTATTTTAAACAACACATATGTGTTATGTACTGCATAAGTATGTAAGAAAATAGAACGCTCATATTTGACCAATACTGCATGGCATGTGCTTTAAGTATAAGGTAGGTACCCATTTTTTTGTACATAGATCCCCACATAAGTTTGGAACATATATGTTGTGAATATGTTCAACAATTAATGTACGTATTGAGTTACTATGTTATACCACTAGTGCAGAAAACACATTTTATAACATGTAAAAAGAACTTAATATGATAGGTATTATGACGTCATAATTGTAAGAGTAATAGAAAGTGTGTAACGTCTCTACTGGAAATTACTTAATTAATTTAAATAAATAACCAATTTATTTAATAATCTCATATTTTCATTATTCCTAAACGCGGAAAAATTCAAAACCAATTACCGAGGTGACATAATTCAAACCAATATTAGTGTAATAACTTATTACAAATTCCAAAACTGTTCTGAGAAGGTAAAAGAAAAGACATAATAGATTTCCTATCTCCAACCCAAGCTATCCCGTCTCTCCATCTCATGTATTAGCAACATCACCTGTATCATCAATTGCTCTTGTGTAAAGAATTACACGATCATCGCCAAGCACAAACAGAAAGGGTGAGCTCAGTAATATAAGAAATCACATAAATTAAATAATATATAAACACCCAGTTATATTATCATAGTTAGACCTTGACCAAGACTTTTAACCCCAAGGCCTTTCAACCTTCACAACACACAACATAATTAGTCATGGACTCAGGATTCATGATGCTCACACGAACATGCCCGCTCATGGTCCTGCCTCTATGAACCTCCCCGTTCGTAGCCTTACTCTACGGACCTGCCCGCTCGTAGTCCAACACATGTGATCCACCAGTCACGTACCTCCCTGCACGCAGCATCTCTCAAATGTGAGCACAAAACATACGAACCTACCTCGCTCGTATCCTCACATGAGAGTAACTGGGTATGATCCTCCTCGCTCATACCATCACATGTCAACCACCATCCATGAACCTACCCGCTCATGGCACAACATCTCCTGATCCACGTTCGCATCAATGCGTACCACACATACAAACTGCACTAAACTCGCTTGGGCTAGAAGACTTAGCTTGAGCGACCAGGCCTGTCTCGCTTAAGCTAACCTTCCCACCTGAGCGAGTGTGCTTCAAAGGCTTAACGCGAGGTCTCGCTTGGGCGAGCCCTACTCGCTTGGGCGAGATCATCCCTCGCTCAACAACAATTTCCCCTCGCCTAGGTGGTGAGTCGAACAACAGTAGACATCCTTCCATTCACGATTTCTCGCTTAGGCGAGAACCACCCGCCTTAGTGAGATGTTCATTCACCCAAAACATGGGCTCCTCGCCTAAGCGAGATGCTTGAGCACAACCTCACAACTACGCGACTCCTCGCTTAGGCGAGCTGCTCTCTCCTAAGCGAGATGCTCGAACACAAACCAAATTTTTCGTTTCTGTTATTCTCACCTAAGCGAGCCTAGTTAGCTTGAGTGAGAATGGTAGACCTTCTCCCTATCATGCACGTAGAAACCAAACCAATTGCCCCAAACCACATTCCACTATGCTAAGCAATTCATCATAGAATACAAACAAGTATGATTTGAACACCAAATTGACCATCAAAATGCAAAATTGAACCATAAACCATAACAGTACAGTAAAACCCCATAATTTTCATATAATCTCATAAGGGTTTAATCATATTACATCAAAACAATCAAACCCCCAATTCACACCACAATGAGCACGAAATTTCATGGCAATGATACATTTATTCATTGTATAATTTAGAATAGGCGAAATTATTAACAACCAGAATATTCAGATCAAAGAGCTCCCCTAACCTGGTTCATCTCAGCTTAAGGTAAAGATGGTGGATGGTTCTTCTGGCCCCAAATTGGCTTTCCTTAGTGGTCTCCCAACTCAACTCTCTCTTGATTTCCTCTAACCCTCTTTTCACTCAATTTTCGTGCTCCTTCCACTCTCTAGGTTTTCAGACTTCCAAAACCCTCCTAATTACTCTATTTTCCCTTTTTATATGGTCCTAATTATGGTTAATGGCAAAAAAAAAAACGAAAAGGCTTTTTAATTGTCTATAATTGCCTCTCACTTCCTTTAGCCAATTGTTTCCTGCAATCCATCAATTTCTATGTGCAACCGTTATTTTATATGAAAGTTGTCTCCTTGAACAATGGTGATTGGTTCACTGAGTTTGTGTGGATTCTTTGAAATCTTTGTTGAAAGTGTTAGTGAGGTGTTGTCTATTATTCCGGAAAAATCAATTCAGAAATTGATTTTGAATAAAAGACCCATGAGGTTGATTTTGACATTTTACATTTTTGATGGGTGCAGGTTGAAATTTGAGTGAGTCTAGGAAGAAATTTCCCTTTCTTCATCGCGCTGACTACGACTTCCGTGATGCATTCTGCTTCATCTGTATTACGCCATCTACAAGTTAATAAAATTTATCAATTTGTTAAGTAAATTTTTAAGCCGAGAATAATTTTAGTCCCACATGAACGAGTCTTCTCACCTTAGTATTAACCAAGACATATATTTAGTAAAATGTAAAAAAGTTAATCTAAAAACCATGACCAGTCATGATATTTTTAATTAATTTTAATTTCATCACATATTTAATTTCTAAAGGGAACATTATTTCTCCAAAATTGACTTGTTTATTATAAAAGAGTTTTTCTTATTTTGTTAACCAAATTTATTTTTCTAAACTAGAAATGAAAAATTAAAAAATTAAAAATCGAAATTATACAAAAATAATTTAAAATAAATAATTAAAATTATTTGGTTTAAATTTTAAATACTGTAGGAATAACAAAAAATTTATAATTTTATGTAATATAATTCAAAAGTATAGTTTTTATTATTGATTTTTTGAAAAATAAAAAATATATAATAAACATATTTATGATATATAATACTAATATTGTAAAATTTTATTTCAAAGTATATTATAAAATTACAGAAAAAAAAACATGTTGGGTGTGGTGATAGTAACAAATGAAAGGAGAGATGAGGAAAAATAGATGAATCAAAAATGTATTACTGTTTAAATTGACTATGAAGAGAATCATACATATGTATATATATATATATATATATATATATATATATATATATATATATATATATATATATATATATATATATTAAAAGGAATTTGTTTTATCGAAAACAATATTTTTACATTTTTTTTGACACAATTTTGACACCATTCACATGTGATATTTTTTAAAATTATTTTTGGATTTTCTTTTTCTAGTAGTGACAAAGTCTTGTTTTGTCTATGTTGGTTACAAGAGTTCATTTTCAATTTAATGAAGCAGAGCGAAAAACCTAGGTCTGTTCTCTTGAAGCAGACCTCCATTCTCTCTAAACTGAAACATCTTTTGTTTAGCGTCATTCTTATTCCTTCAATCGACATTCTCTTTTGTCATTGGCGGACATTTTGTACGTTGTGGTGATGGTAGACGTTGTGAACCAATGTGTTGGTTGACGTTTGAGTATAAGAATGATGCGTAAAGGTGTGAAGTTGGTGAATGAAGTCATGACACGAAGGTATGCGCGTTTATAAGATTGTGAAGATTTTTGTTGATTTCTTATGACCTAAGTTTATTTTATTTTATTTTGCAAATTTCTTTCCGCCGTTATTATAGATGAAGTATGTTGGTGCTCTAAATGAAAGGTTAAGTGTGGAATAAAAAGCATTTATTGAAAGGACAATGTTTGGGTGGTTCACCGTCTTGAACGACACTGTGAAGATAAATAGAAATCTTTTATCTGATTGATGAAGTAGGTGGATTGAAAGGAGAGGTGATTTTTTCCTTTTGTTTATTTTTTGTTAGGCATGTATGAGTTTTTTTGTTGCCAAATCGAAATGGATCAGTTTTTTCCTTACTTTTAATGATTGTGATGACTTACAAAGTCTAGATAAATATAATTAGGGTAGTTTAGTGCATGAATATTTGGTTAGGAGTTTGTACAGTGCTTCATTAACATTGAAGAATAAAAGAAATACAACTAAATTCCATGTTGTTGGATATGTGTGCATGTAGCAGGTAAAACATCCTTATTTACTTTTGATTTTAACTTATTTAGTTTATATTATATGGTGATCTATGACTAGTTGTATGGTTCTTAATGTTTCAATTATGATTGTATGATCATTTGCTTATTTGCAACGCAAAGTTCAATTGTTGGATAACAAAATTTCTGGGATTGTTGCATTGGATGAATGCCAAAGTAGGTAGCAGTATTATTAGAAGTGCTTTGGATAAGGTTGTGGTTAGTATTTTTATTTTTTTATTTGATGTATTTTGTTTGTTTTTAGATTCCATGAATGAATTATGTTCTTATTTTACAAGTTGTTAGTGATGTTACTATGTCAAAATAAGAGCTTTGTCATCTTGTTGTGAAAGAAGCATTTGAAGAATTTGGTTATAGAGTTAAAATTGAAAATAGTAAAACTGAAAGTGCAACTGGTTTTAAAGACAAGGAACACCTTCTACATGTTGTAGAAGAACAAGAACAAGTCATACATGAACTTGAAGGTTTTATTTTTCGATTAGAAGAATTGACCGAAGAAAGGAGGAAACATCAAGCTAAGGATGATGATTATGAAGATCTTGGTGCAATAATGAATGATCCTCATTAGAACCTATGCAACGAGGGTTAGATCATTATTTGAATTTATTTATTATTAATTTTATGATGTGAGCTTAATTATATTTCTGTTGTTTTAGATACAACCACAATTGCTTCAATATCTTCTAATCTTAATTTGGTTCTGGTCCTCATTGGAACAAATATTAAAGACTCTAAAGAGAACATGGAGATAGTTCTTGGCAGCATGGATCTCGACCTTGCATTAAGGATTGAGAAACATCATTCTCTTACGAAATCTAGTACCTTCAAAGAGAGGAAATACTATGCGAAGTGGGACCACTCAAATTGCACGAGTTTGATGATAATTAACGCAACATTCCAGAGGTCTTTAGGGGTGCTATATCTGGAGAAATTACAAGTGCTAAAGATTTCATTATTGAGATTGAAAAGTGTTTTGTGAAAAGCGATAAGGCAAAAACAAGTGTTTTTCATCAGAGCTTGATTTCCATAAAGTATTAAGAGAAAGGAAATGTGAGATAATACATCATGGGAATGTTAAACATTGCTTAAAAACTTAAGGCGCTGAAACTTGAGATGTCAGAAGACTTACTCACATTTAGTTTTGATTTTTCCCTTCACAGTTTGGACAATTTAAAGTATCTTATAACGGTTAGAAGTAGAAATGGTCTCTTAATGAGCTCATTTCATATTGTGTACAAGAAAAGGAGAGACTAAAACAAGAAAATACTGAAGTTCTCACTTAGCAAGTACCTCCAAAGATAAGGACAAAACGAAGAAAACTAAGAATCTAAAATATGAAGTTGTTAAGGTTCCACTACAAAAGAAAAAAAAAATGAACGTTTCTTTTGTAATAAGGTTGGACATTTAAAGAAGAATTGTACAAACTATCATGCTTGGCTTGCAAAGAAAGGTACAATTATTACTTTGGTCTGATCTGAGGTCAATTTAGTTTTAGCACCAAGAAACACTTGGTGGTTAGATTCAGGTGCCAATACTAACATCAATCTTTCGAGAGTTTCCTAAGCTAAAGGAAGCCATTTGATTATGAAAGATTGATATATGTTGGAGATGGCAAATCGATGTAGGTGGAAGCTATAGGGCATTCTAGATTATTATTGTGTACTGATTTTTATTTGGATTTGAAAGACACTTCATTGTATTGTCATTTAGCCGGAATTTGGTTTCAGTTTCTTATTTGGACAAATTAGGATATTTGTGTTCATTTAGAAACAATAAATTTAGATAGTGTTTAAATTCAAATACTATTGAAACTAGTTCACTTTTGGCCCATGACAATCTATATATGCTTGATATGGTGGCTTCCTATAGTGAATCCTTAACTACAACATTGCATGGTACAAAGCATAAAATTGACGATGCTAATTTAGGAGCATTGTGGCACAGGCGTCTAAGTCACATCTCTAAGAATAAAGTTGAATGACTTGTGTCAAATGGGATCTTGGATTCTATTGACTTCGCAAACTTTGATGTTTATGTTGAATACATTAAAGGTAAACAAACCAAAATAATGAGATTAGGTGCATATAGAGCTACATATGTCTTAGAATTGATACATACGAACATTTGTGGGTCATTCCTAACACCTTCATGGAATGGTCAACAATATTTTATATGATTCATAGTTGATTACTATAGATATGCATACATATATCTTATACATGAAAAATCTCAATCTTTGGACGTATTAAAATGATTTAAGGCTAAAGTTGATAATTAACTCAACAAAAGGATTAAGAATGTCAGGTTTGATCATTGTGGTGAATACTATGGCAAATATGACACATCAGGTGAACCGTTCAGGGCCATTTTCCAAGTATCTAGAGGAATGTAGAATCATCCCATAGTACACCATGTCTGGTTCATCTAGCTTGAATGGTATGACTGAAAGATGAAATCATACTCTTCAGGATATGGTAATGAGCATGATTTGTCATTCCAGACCAATATCTAGGCCTTTTTAGTTTTTATGCATTTAAATACTTGGATAAATGTATAGGTATAATAATGATCTAAGTGGTATAATTAGCATTATCCAATAGCTTATATTTTAGCCAAGTTTTAATTGTTGTTTTCTCCTTGTAATCTTGTTAGGCTAAGAACCTTTCTACAAGCCCAACATTGAGATGCGCCTGCAGCCCAACACCCTAAGAAAGACAAACCAATGGAAGCTCAAACCAATGCCTCCTTTAGCACCAACCAGTTTTATGATTGGGCTTGAATTGTGCAGCCCAATCTACATCGAGCATACTGCAGTGTTTAAAATCCATTTTTTGATCCAGGGTCATATTGACTTGTGTAGAGGCAATGTGATCCAACTTCAAGGGTTCTCTTTTACTCTCACGCATTCCCTCCCCTAGGGTTCGTGTTTCACATTTCTCCTTCATGCGTTCCATCCTTGGCAGCTAGGGTTTAACTTTATGTCTCCTTGTCGTTAAGATCCTTGATATCTTCCCTTTCTTCCCCTTGTTCTTTGTTAGGGTTAATTTCACCATTAGAGCTTAGTCTCCTTTTACATGGCTACCTTTTTGTCTATAAAAGGCAGGCCAACGTTTACAATGGATAGCTTTGATGAATATTGAGTGTGATTTTCACCTTTCTCAAAGCTCACCTCTAACCTTATATATAAGACCCGTGAAAATTAGTTAATTAAATAAATAATTAATTAATAAATACGGGTAGTGGGTGTCTTTATGACATTAAATATTGAATGATATGATGTGGAAAAGTATTAGCTCAAGTGATTGAGAGTACTTGATTATGTGAGAGGATTTGGGTTCAAGTTCTATATGCCATTTATATGCTATTTAATTTATTATTATTTTAATAAGATGTTGGAGCATGGTGAGTGATAATATAATCCTAGAATTATAGGAATTATCATGAAACATGAATTGGTTGTACATTGACTTGACATTGGCATGATTATGGGTACAAACCTTGGAGATCCAAATTAAACTTTCTTTTTGCCAAAATTTCTCTTGGCATGAATTTGAAAGGACACTGAAACCCTAGCTGAAAAGAGGCAGCCAAGAAGGGCTGGAAAAACAACTCCTAATGAGCCTTGAATGACAATTAAGTCCAGTTTAAGGCACATTTTCATTTTTCATTCCATCATTGCTAATTAAGGCCAAATTTAGTGAGAATAAAGGGTGAGAGAGTGGGTTTTTGCTAAGGCTGCCATTGGTGCATATTGAGAGAGTAAATTATACTGCAAAGATAGAGAAATGGGAGTGAGAAGGAGTCTTGAAGGAGGAATAAAAAATCTAGGGTTAATTAGGATCAATGACTCAAAGATTTGCACACTTTTGGAGCAAGGAATCCATGTTAGGGGAGCAGGAATCGTACCTTTATTTCGTGTTGTTAATTGCCTGAAATGTATGATTAATTGGATGCATATACTCTGCCTTTGTATATTTTTCGTGTTTTCTGGAATTTTCCAAAAACCACCTAACAAGTGATGAACTACCGCCAGGCGACTCATCCTTTTCTGGGTAGTTTTGGGTTCCAGAGATGGAAGCGCCTAGCGGCACGAGCTTATCCGCTAGGCGACGCATGGTTGTGTACCCAGTTTTTTGGGTTTTCTATGAAGGGCCTGGCAGTGATGAACACCCACTAGCCGACGCAAGCCAATTTTGGCTCGATTTTTTATGTTTTCTGAGTTTTGGGCAAAGTTTAATCGGTGAAAAGGGTGTTTAATCATAGATTGATAGAAATGAGAGGATTAATTGTGAAATTACAGCGTGGTGTAGGGGAATCAAGCAATATTGGTTATGCATGAATATTAGGGTTGACAGATTTGGGAGCTTTGATGAATTGAGTATAATTATGGTAGAATTGTACTGGAATTGTTGTTGGATATAGTTAAATTTGAACATTTGTACCACTGTTACCATGTTCACGTGTGAACTGCGAAGATAGGCAGAAAATTATGTTGGGGAACTGTGGGAAGGGGCTTACAGGTGCTCAAAATTCTGGAATTTTTCCAGAATGACATGCACCGCCTGATGACACGGGGCCTGTCACCAGGCACCGGCACAAAGATATTAACTTTGCATGCCTGTGAGGATTACTGATGGTTTTGGGATTCTGGTGAATCAGGTTCTTGCTACCTGTGTAGTTGGAAGGAGTAGTTGGATAAAAGCCTTTGGTGATGATATGTGCAAATTAGAAGTAGGGATTCTGTGATTATTAAGGGGAAAAGAAGGTCATGATAATGCAGTAGGAGTTACCGTTTAAATGGGAAATAAATTTTATATAACCTAATATGGTATTAGTCATGCTGAGATGTTGATTAAGTAAAGTGGGATTAAAGGATATGGGGCAAAGATCATATTACATGAGATGATACCAATACTTGACAAATTGATGCTTAGTAGGTCTGATTTAATGATTAGAAGCAGTTTGAATTGTATCTAACCAAACCAGTGTTATTATGGGTTAATGTGGGATTCATAGTTAGGCAAAGGTGGTGAAGGGAATTATGAGTAATCGTGCATTAGTGGATTATTACACTTAGAGAGCTAAGTTGAGAAGGAAAGGGTTAGAAAGTGGGAAAAATGTTGCAGGAATTAAACCAGTAATCTTGCTATACTGGTGTAGTGCCTGTTGGTGAGTATAAACTGCCAGGCAATAGCTACGAAATCAGAGGAGAATTAGAACACGTGGCAATTCTTGAGTTATGGCTCAAAATGGCATATCTTGAGTTGTGGCTTAGGATGGCGGATGAACACGAGGAACTCTTAAGTTGTGGCTCGGGTTAGCGAGTGTTGCCAGTGTGAGTGTGCGAGTTGTGGCTCGTACGGTAGGTCCAGATAGATTGCCCTCCTTGGTATGAGACCAAGGAGTTTGGTAATCTTTGGACATTATGAATGTTATTCATATTGGAAACTCCACCTGGCATTACGGAGTGTGGTCCGTAGCATGGTTTCCCGCACATGCCCTACCAGTTGTGGCTGATAGGTGTGGTAGCAAGACATCTCGAGGTACTGATCAGAGGACGTAGAACACGGGTAATGTGGTGGTGACCTGTGGCGTGAAATCAAAGGATAAAAATTCCTTTGATGTAATTGGATGGTTTATTTGATGTGTGTGTGTGTGTATATATATATATATATATATATATATATATATATATATATATATATATATATATATATATACATATATATATATATATATATATATATATATATATA
>Ga0214544_1009632_pt1 | contig 14962 bp, 10 predicted proteins | sample CNSS3metaG_FD_160074 | JGI IMG/M metagenome (GOLD analysis project Ga0214544, IMG submission 160074) | Root nodule microbial communities from cowpea collected in UCLA plant growth center, Los Angeles, California, USA - CNSS3 | ecosystem: Host-associated > Plants > Roots > Nodule | place: USA...
GATTGACTTGATCATCTTGTGAGAGGCCCATGTGAATCTTTCTCATCATGCTTCTAGTGATTGGGCCTTGATGTGGGTTTGGGCTTGTTGATGCACTTGAGCTTGGGCTTGTTGGGGTCACATCAGACTCCATTATAACCTTCAAAACAAACTCCATAATAGGACAATAAAGTTGTTATTTTTTTGTTAAATTACTCTTTTGGTCCTACTATTTGTCTCAATTTAATCCTTATTTTCTTAAAAATAATTCAATTTGGTCATTTTCGTTAATTTGACCAAATGATGTTAAAAAAATTCAAAAAATCACAAATTGACATGTGAAGTTGACTTTAACACCTGTTTGGTCAAACTAACGACAATGACCAAATTGAATTCGTTTAAAGAAAATAAAGAATAAATTAAGACAAAAAAAACTGAAAGACCAATTTGACACTACTTGACAAATACAAAGATCAAGAGAGTAATTTAACCTTATTTTTTTCCCAACTATTTTCTTCCACCAAAATTTAAATTGATAACTTGTAAGATATTATATCTGAGTGAACAGTTTTTTTTTTGTCTATTTTATGTGTGATTCAACGTATTTTAGCAAAAAGATCATGCGCAAAATAAGTTAAATGTGGAAGATACCATTTATGGACACGGCAAGGGTCCATATCTTTTAAATCGAGATTTGAAAATCACGTCTGCATTTCCTTGTTTCTTATAATTTTGTACGACATTACTGGTGATAAGCTTCTCTCAAAATCGAATCACGTGAATGAGCTAAAGTTGTTGACAAGATTTATAAGAAAAAAAAATAGTTCGAAAAGAACAAGATTATTTTAAAATAAATTTTACCTATTCAAAATTATTTATTATAGCAATCTTTTAATTTTATTTTAATTGTCCTTTGAATTTATTTCACAACTATTTTAGGTTTCTCTCTGAAGTTTACTTTTGAAGTATAGGTTTTGATTAATTTAAAGATTTTATTTTTTAAATATGTTTTGGTTAAAAAATTGAAATTCAACGTAATAGAAATTGATGTTATAATTTTTTTTATACTAATAAATTTTCTTTTATTTATTATATATTAATATATAGAATTAAATATACCACTACAAGAAAAATACTTTATTAATAACTAATTTTGGTGACCATATATTGTTAGTCACTATAATGATTAATTTAGACACCAATTCACAAAGTAAAAAATTATTGCTTACTAAAACTATCACTATTATGAATAAAAAATTATAATTGGTCACTAAATTGGTCTTTAAAGTTAGCTACAAAAGGGAATTAGTCACTAAAAATTAGCTTATTAGGTTTTGGCTACCGAAATGACTTAGTTTCTAAATTGGTCTTTAATTAATTAATGACTAATTTAGTGACTAATTATAATTTTTTATTTATAACAGTGACTATTTTAATAATCAATATTTTTTTATTTTTTAAATTAATATCTAAATTGGTCACTATAGTGACTAATAACTTTTGGTCACTAAAATTGATTACTAATGAAACATTTTCTTATAGTATATACTTCTAGTTTTTTAAATTTTAGTAAAAAAATTGAATTATTTTATTTTTAAAATTTTCATTTAATTTAATTTTCTAATTTTTAAAATATATAGATTTAATTTTTTTAATTAAATTTTGTTAATTTTTTTATAATAATATTTGAATTATTTATTATGTTTGATATATTTTTATTTTAATATTAGTTAAAATAAATTTGATGAAATTTGTTTAAAAGATTAAAGTCACATATTTTTAAAAATAAAAAATAAATTAACCAAAAATTGTAAAATGAATCTAATTTCACTAAAGATCAAAATCATATTTAATATATGCACGTTCATATTTAACGTTGAGAACTTAAAATATTAATTTTTTATATATTTTTATCTTATTTATTTATATAATATAAATATATATATATATATATATATATATATATATATATATATATATATATATATTATTAAAATGAACAGACTATTTTTTTAATAGTGTCGAATGTTATTATATTGAGGCATGCGACGATTTATTACAACAGGTAACCATTTATTTAGCGCATAGATTATGTTTCTCACTCAGTAGGAGAAACTACACATGACCTTTTAGGGGCAGCGATTGTTCATGTAGATCAGTTGCAGAAGATGAACGCGAAAGTCTCTGAAAGCCATGGCCACATGTATTGGTGGTGACTTCGTGATGATGTATTGCATCCAAAATGGTGTGGTTATTGACTCCACATATACCATCCATGGCCACATGATGAAGGCCAAAAGGCTCACTGATTTCAAGTTTCTATATATGATTTTCATGTCCAAGTTCATTGAACATTTTTGTGTTGATATGGAAGGAGAACTTGAAGACTTCAGTGGCTTGTTGAACCATGTGTCCACACTCAATATGCACAAAATGGAATTCACAGAGGTTGGCAACACATGACTGGTTGAAGGAGAAGCAACAATCGTAAACATTGAAGTTGGAGCCAATGATCATGATGAGACTGGAACAAGTGGAGGAAACCAAGGTGAAGATGATGCCTCTGATTCGCAACCCATGGTCATTGAGATCTATCATCCTCCAAAGAACATTGGACCTACATATTCCTAGTTTGAGAGGATGGTTCTCAACAACCTTTAAGAGTTGAACATGTCACAAAATGCATACCATATGTACTACACAATAAGGTTTCAAGACTTGGATGATCAGATCCACAATGTTCATGACCTCCTCTCCAATCTCTACAATAGACACAACCATATGGATAAGTGAAGGGCATGGTTCATAGGTCATGCATTGCATGTTTGTCCTGCATTTGTGTGTTTGCCTGTTTGCTTCTAGTATTTTAATTTGTTGTTTTTCAATTTCAATTGAATGATTATATTAGTCTTAGGTTCAATTTGTCTTTTTCGTTTCTGTTTGGGTTCTGCTGTGTTTATATCCACTATCAAATGATTTAATAGTCTCTATGTTTGGTTCATTAATGAAAATGTTACTTTTACAAAATGATATGTGCATTACTTTAATTTAATCATAGGCTATATGACATAGGTTAGATGTCTTATTAGCCTTTGTGTCCTTTTCAATCTATTAAAAATGGGTTTTAATAAGTTAAAAGACTTGTTGTATATAATTTATGGTATGAATATATTCAATCAGTTGAATTGTTTTTCAATCGACTGATTTCATTTAAGTTAAGTGAAATCAACAAATTGTACAAACAAATCAACCTGTTGAATTCACTGACTAAACTATATAAGTTGTCTTTCAAAGAGTTGAGGTACAAGTTTGAGTTTTTTAGTGTGAAAAACAATAATTCATCTCTTTTTAAAATGTCAATTAATCTTTGTTGTGTTGGCATGTGTTTCTGTGTAATCTAGTAATGTAATTCTGTTAGAAATATTGTTTGGAACAAATCTTGTGTATGAAAGCATGTTGTTTAAGTGAGATTCGCTAAATCTTCATTCTGCACAATTTCCCAGTATTTAAGCTAATTGTTTTCAAATTTTAATATGTTGATTCATAGAGTATGAATAGATTAACCTACTGTTTTTATTTTTAATCGGTTGCAAGTGTAGTGTTTTGTAACTTTTGCATTTGATTTTTGTGGTCTAATTGATTCAAAAAAAATGGGTTTTAAGCTTTCAAAAATATTTATATAGCCAATTTAACACCCCCCTCCCCCTTTCTTGGCTTAAACCACACCATTTCATTACTAACAGACCTACCCTCACTAGGCTTTCTTGTAGTTTGAATGCCTAATAATTCTCTTAATAATTAGAATATCTCCACAGAACAAGCTTCCTTAGACATAAAAAAAATTAGGAACTACTTCAAAATTACAATGAGATAAATATAAATATTGTAAACCTTACAAACTATAGATAATAAGAATAACTTGCTCCAAAGAAGACATATCAGTTAAGAAATCAGAATTCACCAACACACCACCACCATTACTAACATCTAGATCCTTAACAATAAAATATTAGTGCATAACACAAACATAATCATGATTTGGCTGAGGCTGTGACCAAGCAACAATATCCAACACGGGCTCCCCAACATTATTCACTATAGAGTCCACCACAAGCTTCATTAAAGGAACAATTGTAGGATTCACTACTGACTCCACCATAGGCTCCACTATAATTTTCAAAAGAAACTCCACAATAACAATAAAGTTGTTATTTTTTGGCTAAATTACTCTGTTTGGTCCTGATATTTGTCAAGTAGTATCAAATTGGTCCTCTAGTTTTTCTTTGTCTAAATTTGGTCATTGTTTTATTAAAAATGATTCAATTTAGTCATTGTCGTTAATTTGACCAAACAGAGTTAAAAAAATAAAAAAATTTAAAAAAACCACAAATTGACATGTGATGTTGACTTTAACTTCTGTTTGTCAAAACTAATGGTAATGATCAAATTGAATCATTTTTAAAAAATAATAATCAAATTGAGACAAAAAAAAAACTGAAAAACCAATTTGATACTACTTGACAAATACAAAAATCAAATTAATGTATAATTTAACTTTATTTTTTTTTCACAAAATAATTTCTTAAAAAAAAATTTAAAATTATAAATTTTAAAATATTTTTTTTTTTTAATTTATATTTTTTTTTTTTTTTGTCTATTTTATGTGTGATTCAACGTATTTTAGCAAAGAGACCACGCGCAAAATAAGTTAAATCTGGAATATAGCATTTTATGGACACGGCAAGGCTCCAGAAGTTTTCTTCTAATTTTGTACGGCATTACTGGTGATAAGCTTCTCTCAAGATGGAATCACGTGAATGAGGTAAAGTTGTTGCTAATATTTATAAAAAGAGAGGGAAATGATCCTTTCACATTTGGTTCGATAAACCATGACAAATAATTATTTTTTGGTAAAAATAATTCTAAAATTTTACAATTTTATTTTTGTAATTTAAAAAAAATTTACTCTATTTAATAATTTTGTTAAAAATTTATTTGTCAAAATTTTATTTTAATTGTCCTTTGAAATATATTTTACCAATTTAAATTATTTATTATAGCAATCTTTTAGTTTTATTTTAATTTTCCATTGAATTTATTTCACAACTATTTTAGGTTTCGGTCTGAAGTTTATTTTTGAATTATAGGTTTTGATTAATTTAAAGATTTTGTTATTTTGTTTAAATATGTGTTGGTTAAAAAATTAAAATTCAACGTAAAAGAACTTGATATGTTGTAACTTTTTGTTATACTAATAAATTTTATTTTTATTTATTATATATTAATATATAGGATTAAATATATTTTTAGTTTTTTAATTTTTAGTAAAAATTTGAATTATTTTATTTTTAAAATTTTGATTTAATTTAATTTTATAATTTTAAAAATATATAGATTTTTTTATAATTAATTTTTTAAAATTTATTTTATAATAATATTTGAGTTATTTACTATGTTTGATATATTTTTATTATACTTTTATTTTAGTATTAGTTAAAATAAATTTGAACAATTTTCTTTAAAAGATTAAAGTCACCTATTTTTAAAAATAATAAATAAATTAACCCAAAATTGTAAAATGAATCTAATTTCACTAAAGATCAAAATTATATTTAATATATGTACGTTCATGTTTAACGTTGAGAACTTAAAATATTAATTTTTTATATATTTTTATCTTATTTAGTTGCTTAATATTAATATTAAAATTTATATATATATATATATATATATATATATATATATTATTATTATTAAAATGAACAGGCTATTTTTTTAATAGTGTCCAATGTTATTATGTTGAGGCATGCGACGATTTATTACAACAAAGTAACTATTTATTTAGCGCATAGATTATGTTTCTCACTCAGTAGGAGAAACTACACATGACTTTTTAGGAGCAGTGATGGTTCATGTAGATCAGTTGCAGATGATGAAGGCGAAACTCTCTGAAAGCGAACCCATAAGGCACTGTCGGCATTCTGGGTGACGACCAAATGCCTGTTTCTAGCAGCATCAAACTGAATCCCAACGTAGCCACATGAACTACTATCGAGGGGACAGAACAAGAGGTTGTAGCCCCCAATGTCATAAGGAACACTCTTAATCTTAAACCAACCGCGTACTGCGTTGCCGTACCCATTAAGTTTAACAGAGAGTTCCTCTTCCTCACCCTTCACAGGAATCCAGAAAGACGGAGTGGGAGCACACGGGGGCACAACAGCGAAACCAAAGTTTAAGATAAGACCCTCGTATATATAACGGATTCTGAACGGTGATGAAATTTGTACCGGTTGGCCATTAGAGAAAGGATCGGGATTTTGGATAACGGACAAAGGACAAGTTTCGTTTCCGGTTGCTGCAAATTCTACCCCACCCCCGTTTCCAGTTATTATAACTGGCCTTAAAAAGTATATCCCACCATTTTCAACAAGTTTACCGTCAGTGTCTACCACATCAGCGGTGGTTGAAGGAAGGTTCGAGGTGAAGGCACAAAGTAGAAACAGAGAGAACAAGGTAGTAAACTTCATTTTTTGGGAGGCTCTCTAAGACTTATCTTCTGTTTGAGTGAAGGAATAATGTAGGAAACATGTATTTATAGACACGCACAAGATTTTGTATAGTTTGAGTAAACAGTTTTTTATCTATTTTATGTGGTTCAAAGTTGTTTCAGTATAGTGACCATAAGCAAAGTAGGTTAAACGTGGAAAATAAGGATACGGAGACTGCACGAGTTCCAGAACTCTTCTTTTAAATTAATATTTGAAAATAAAGTTTGCATCTATTAGGGCACATCAGATTGTGCTGCTCACAAGCTTATCTTAAAGTTGAATAATGTGACTTTAATCAATGTTGATCAAATTAAGATTTTTTTTAGAATAAATCTTACATGTTTCGGGTATAGGAGTTTAACGTCTATTTAAATAATTTGTCCAGTCTTCTAATATTTGCTTCAGCTATCCGTTCGATGCTACTATTGCTCACCTGTTCCTCTCGTCGATCGGGATACATCACTAGTGCAATAAGGGTTTTTGGTCTCGATTATTTTTACTATTCTTCCTCGATTCCAGAATCGAGGCATATTGGGGTGAAGCAAAAAGGGTAACTTTTGGTCTCGATTGTTAACCGAAGCCAAAACACTCTCTTTCTGCCTCGGTTCTAGAAAACCTGAGGCCATATGTGGAGCTTTTTTGCCCCGGTTGTGGTCGAACCGAAGCCATATAGTCAAAAAAATTAAATTAAATGGAAATTTTGAAGACCTTTTGACCTCGATTGTAGTCTGAACCGAGGCCATATACCCCTTTTTTGCCTTGCTTATGGTAAGAACAGATGCCTAATGCACAATTTTTTTTTAAATATGTTTATTGTTTTATGATTATTTCCACATTTAAATCTGCATATATTTTTTTTCAGAAACCAGCACAAACAAAACAAAATATTTTATGAAACATTCATAATCCAAATACAATTAAAAGAAAATTAAAAATATCCACAATTCAAATACTATCCTAATCAATACTATTGTACATCTGAATGGGGCAGGGCTCTTGAATGTCTGCAAAATAAGACATTAACTTAAGTTAGTGTATAGAAAAACAATATTGTAAAGTATTCGTTTTAATTCAAATATATATTATCGTTTCCCAATTAGTTGTAATATGAGCACGCACAATAGTTGTAATCCATTGCATTATATAGTAACCACACTCATATGAGCCGGTTTGTCTGTTACACTACATTATATCAACAAAACTACAATTAATTAAGGAAGAAAATCAAATCAAACAATTATAAATATATGGATAGAAATATCAAACCTGGAGGGAACACCATGCAAGACATTTTGCCTTAGCCGTTGATCTTCCTAACAACATGTTATGTCCAACAATTAAACTATGATAAAGGGAATAAGTTAGGATACTTTTATATAACATGTAATATTCATAAGATTAACATTTAGGTTCTTACCAATCTATCACTTGTCTAAGATGGTTGGGGGAGGGCAGTGCAAAGAGCAAAACCACACAACAACGTTCTCCCTTTAGCGAAACCACAAGTAACTGTCAATGACGCTTGGGAAGAAAATAAATTCATTGCTATGCATTAAAATGATAGATTATATTCATAAGTTAAAAAAATGACTTACCCAGCAACATAAGGGACAAAATAAATTTATTTTCCGCATTGAAAGCATTTGGTTACATATGCTTAGGTGTCATCAAACTTGTTGCCTTCATGAGTGAGTTGGGGGTCTACAAACCTATATAAACACTAATATAAAAAAGCCTTTTAACGTTTGATATTTCTGACCTTTGACGTCTACCCAAACACCGACGTCGTACTGGGTAACGTCAAAATAACATCAGAAACCAGAGCAGACGTTACTTAACGTCAAGGCAATAGGGGTCCGACGTTATTCAACGTTGGGGCCAAAAGCAACAAACGTCAAGTTTTGCGCTAAATGGAGCCAAAAAAACAAAGAAGTTTGACGTTTGGTGGTTTATAACAGACGTTAAATAACGTCGACCATGATAAGCTCAAACGTTAAATAATGTCTGTCAAAGCACCACCAGACGTCAAATTGCTTTGTTTTTTTTTTTTTTTAAATTTGGTTGTTTTTACAACATTCCTACACCTGAAAATCAGAAAATTTCCTGAACAGTTTCATAATAACTTCAGCACAATTATGGAGTTATAGTTATATCTAATAACACTTAAGTTTTAACATATATTCTAAACTAATATAAATAACACCAAACTAAAAGTTTCAACATGATATTTTTGTACAACAAAGTTTTTGAAAGGAGTTCTAATTCCTATGGTATCAACTCCATCTTTCCAATAGATATGCTGCCCACTCTTGTCTTAGTGTGTGGATAATGTCTTCTGGTAGAGTTGATGGATTCTTGAACCGCTGACAAAGTAATACAATTTCATTATGTATGAATATCATTCTTTAAAGTTTGATATGATTTATAATATGTGAAAGATATATATAATTACCTCTATCCATTCATCTTTAATTGCAACTCAAATGTATACTATAAGTATAATAAATCTACATATATAAAATAACACTGCAACAATAATATTCAAAAATCAAATGCAATTAGAATTATTTAAACATGCATATATCTAATAATAAATATAATTTTATTTCGTAATTTTACAAATATTATTATAAAATTTTAAATAAAAAAAGAAATAGGCCAAAAAAATTAACAAAAAAATGGTCTGAGACTAAAACTATAATGACAATTATAAAAAAATACAAGGAATTATATACATACAATGAAAAACTAACCTCTTCTAATTAAAAGACGAACTTTGAGAGGGAGTCTAGGGTCTCCGTACACTGTTGGCCAAATGGGGACGAAGAGCAAGTGGGACGAAGAGCAAGTGGGACGAAGAGCAAATGGGACGAATCTCAAAAGGCTGCAAATGGGGATGAAAAAGCAAAATAATCAATTCAAAATGCGTAAAATCAATCCATAATCAAATCCCAACAAGTTTGATGGTGAAAAACGTTCGAAACTCACCTAGAGGAGGTCGGAAATGGAGTCGTTGGCGAGAAATGCTTGCGGAAACAGTGAACAACGTAGGTTTTCTGCATTTCGCGCTGAGATAAGCAAAACTTAACGTTAGTGGTGTGGGGGTCCGACGTTAAGTAACGTCGGTGGTGGTGAAGTCCAACGTTAAGGGACGTCTGACATGCGGGGGGCCCTCGTTTTTTTTAAATGATGTTAGGGTTTTTCTGACCTGGAGCAGGCGGACGTTAAAAAAGTCTCGTTATTTAGGCAGACATTATACAGGTGACGTTATATCACATTTTTGTGTTAGTGAAATCATTCAACCCCATAGTTTCAGTGACACTAGACAAATACTTAAACATAAACTTGATTTGATATAAGTAAATAGATAAATATAACAAATAACTATATATAATGACAAAAGACTTACATCATCCATAACTGAATAATGGTATTATTCGGTTCCTCTAGTCCCCGTGCAAGCTCCAAGACATCTTGGGAATGTTAGAATCCCAAAGAACCTACATCGGCTTATCATTATGATTTCAGCAAGTTGGAGTAACGCACCAAGAGGATCTTCTAGAGAGAGAGGAATCTTCTTTTGTTGAGGATTTTCCTTTATCAATGCAATTTCAGTTAAAATGGAATATTATTTAAATTTGAATCTAATAAACATGTGTCAGAAACCATATATATATTAAGAGTCTGTACTTGGGGGTCGGAAACAACCAAATCTCTAGGCTAGGCGAGGAAACATTGGAGTGCTTGAGCCATAGTATATACCTCATCTGTTGGCACAAGAACTAAAGCAAACGACACAAGAACCTCTTCTACCGTGACCTTAACCTCATCCTCTGATAACTCCATCCCATGAAGAATTGTGGCTGCCTCAAATACTTTTCCACGAGCCACTAGTGTCTTCTCTGTACCATCCCAAATATATAGCTGACATGGATGAGTGTCATCCATGTCATCCCTAGGTGGAGTTGAACAACTCCCCTTTTCGCTTCTACCTGTTAGAGTCAACGATTTATTAAGGTTATTCAATTATTTTATTAAATATCATTTATTCAATTCATAACTTATAGAAAACAAATTTATCAGTGGGAGGCATAAATGGGTCTAGCTTTGGTGGAGGATCCACTGGTGAACGAATGCCATAATGCTCAAATTGGCGCATAAGTTCTTCTCTCACCCTCCTAGTGATTCTTTCCATCATTCTTTCTTCATAATCAGCACCATGACTGCACGAAGACTGACGAGAGGAAGAACCAAAAAATTGACATATGTCGACTCTTGATCCAACACCATGCACACGTCTAGGGTGCTTAACCCGTCCAACTACAACACCAAATATGTCATGACGACCTTCTGGAGTGAATCCTCCTTGGGAGCTCTGCTAAACCAACGAATCCTATAATGTAACAAAAAAAGTTATAAAAAATAATACAATATAAAACAAGAACGAGTTATTTAGATAAGAATTGTATCTTACAATTTTCTCAAAGATTTCTCGTGCAGATTCAAAAAGTGTAGTTGGTTGATGTGCGTAGACGCGCTAACTTCCACTTTTGATGACGTGATGGTGGTGAAGGAGACTCAATATCTTCACCCTCAAAAGGTGGGGGCCTAGATTTTTTCTTTTCTGACATTATCTTCTCTTCAAGTTTTCTATACCCACCACGAGACAATATGTGCGAGTTTTTATTTTGAGCACTTTATACTTTGAGCCTTTTTTCTCTTTTCCTCTAACATATAAAACACACTTTATGAATTAGTTCAAATTGTACAGAATTATCAATTGAGCAATTTATGATTTCAAATAAACATACCTGCCATTCATTAGATGTTCGAAGCTCAAGAAACTGACGTCAAGTGTCTTCATCAATCCATGTGTATTTTAGCAATGAATTTCATTCTTTTAGCTCCAAACACATACATAGACGTCAACTTGATCTTAAAACCATAAAATTTCTCAGCAATCGATAGCAAACATTTGTGTTTAAGCGTCGCCACATTTCTGCCATATCATGTCCCGATCAACTTCAGTGACATGATCAAAAGATGGAGTAAGGATTGATATTCTCTCTTGTGCCAACATTCTTAAATAGCTTTTGAAGACATCCGCATAACGACTTTTAGGCATTCTAGTGTCGACATTAATATCAACTAGTGTTTTCTGACCTTTAGCTCTTCTAGTTAAGAGTTGTCTCAACCTAGTGGCTCCTCTGGTGGGTCTCTTAGTAGGTGCTTCATCCTTTGATGAAGTATGATGTTCAGCCATATATCTGTGAAATGAAAACATAAAAAAAAACATTAATAAGCAATATATAAAATAACATATAAAACATTATTTAACAAAACACCTAAATTTAACAAGAACATAAAATTCATACATAAAGTTATTGATTGGTCATATGTATATTCCTTCATCGTGATCTTCTCGAATTGCATGCACATCATCAACTAGATGGATTTCATTAACATTTATCGTTCTTCTAAATGGGTGGGTGACAACAATATTAAGATCACTCAAATTCTCTTCATTAGGATCAATATATTTTTTCCATGAAGAGTGAGAAACCAATGTTCAGATGCAGTATCTTTACCATAGAAAACTTAAGATGCTTGTTGTGCCATGATAAATGGCTCGTCTCAATAACCCACCTTTTAAAAATCAACAAGAGTCATTCCTGATTCATCCATTTTGACACCATTCTTATTGTCAACTCACTTACATTTGAACAGTGGAATAGTAAACATGGTATAATCAACGTCCCGTATTTCTTGTACTACACCATAGTATGTCATTGATCTTACTACAAGATTTTGATCTTTAGATGTAGAAAGTTGTAGTGACTCAGCTTCAAGATTGACTCCACTATTTTGTACTCTGCTTTTATCATCCAAAGACTTCGTAAAGAATGTGCAATTATTAATTTCATAACATGTACAACAGATGACATCAAATATCAACCCATTCTAACCTCATCAAAGTCTCAAAACATTACGAATCTTTCAAAAGCTCATATTTAAACCAAGGCATGGATGTTTTGTTATGCTCCATCAAATGTCATTTCTCTAATCGTCTTGGATTGTTCTTTTTCACAATGACTTTATGTACAGATAAATAAGGCATTACCTCATTTGTGTTGTTCAATATGTATAGGTGTGCTTGTAACAACTCTTCGCAATATTTACTAACCACACTCACACCCCCGATGTTGTTATTTATAGAACACCTGTTAAACCATGATCTTTGAGGAACTCTTATCGGTTTTGCTTTTGCCATGTAATATGAACAAAACTCGACACTTTCTTCAGCAATATACCTTTCGATCATTGAAGCTTCTAGAATATATTGATTTTTCACATACCTTTTCAAAATCTTCATGAAACGTTCAATGAGATACATCCATCTTAAGTATACTGGTCCACAAAAATTTATTTCTCTCACCAAATGAATAAGTAAATGTACCATGATGTCAAAAAATGATGGTTGGAAGAACATCTCTAGTTGACACAAGATGATAACAATCTCGGCTCGGAGTTCATCTAACTTTAAAGGATCAATGACTTTGCTACAAATTGAAGAGAAGAATGCACATAAACGGGTTATAGTTTGTCTAACATTTTTTGGTAAAATTCCAAGAATAGCTACAAGTAACAATTGTTACATTAAGATGTGGCAATCGTGAGACTTTAAGCCAACAAGCTTCAAGTCTTGCACGGACACTAAACTCTGAATATTTGAAGAGTATTCTTGAGGTACCTTGACACTCTTTAAACATAAGCAAAAACTTATTCTCTTGTCTGGACATAGTGTAACATGCAGGGGGCAGATAAGTACGCCTACCAACCTCCATTTGTGCCAAGTCATATTGGATCTTCATTTCAATCAAATCCAAATGAGCATTTACTCCATCTTTTGTATTTCCCTAAATGTTAAGTAGTGTACCAATCAAGCTATCTCACACATTCTTCTCTACATGCATGACATTTATGCAATGCCTAACTTGTAACTTTGACTAATATGGAAGATCAAAGAATATTGATTTTTTTCTTCCAAAGGCTCGATGCAGATGACTTCTTGGATGTTTTCCCAAATATATGATGTACTTTATTAACTTTTTCATGAATTTGAAGGCTAGTTAATGAAATTGGTGCTTCGTCATTCTCTTGATGTCCATTTCAATGCTATCTTTGACCTTTGATAAGGGTGATTAGCTTGTAAAAACCTTCGATGGCGTAGATACACGATTTTCCTTCCGTTTTTCAAATGATGAGATGTAGTGTTTTCTTCACAAATAGGACATGCTTTATGACCCTTGACATTGTATTCCCACAAATTACTATAAGCTGCAAAGTCATTAATGCTGCAAAATAACATTGCATGCATCATGAAAGTTTCAGAAGCAACAACATCAAATACTTCAACCCCATCAACCCACAACAACTTCAAGTCTTCAACTAGTGAATTGAGATATACATCTATGTCATTTCTAGGTTGTTTTGGACTAGATACATCATAGACAACATCATGTATTTTCTCTTCATGTAGAGTCTAGAAGATAAGTTGTAAATGAATAATATAACGGGCCAACAATTGTGGTTTGTACTTAAATTACCAAATGGATTCATTCCATCTATAGCTAAGCAAAACCAAATATTTCTACATTCTTGACCAAACTTAGGAAATTCCTGATTAATATTTTTCCATTGAATTGAATCAGCTGGATGACGAAGCAGTCCGTCACATCTTCTCTTAGTTGCATGCCATCTAAGGTTTTTAGCGTCTTTAGGATTTGCAAACAAACGCTTAAGTCTGGGCACGATTGGAAGGTACCAGACTACTTTCAAAGCAGATCCTTCCTTTTCTATTTGACCATTATCTTCACTGTTTCTTTTATGCTTGTATCGTGATGACCACACTTTGAACATTTTTTCAAATCTTCAAATTCTTTTCTGTATAATATGCAATCAGTAGGACATGCATGTATCCTTTTATGCTCCATACCCATCGGACAATGAATTTTCTTGGCGTCATAGTTTCAAGTGGGTAGAGTATTTCCCTCGTCAAGCATTTGATTCAAGAGCACAAGCAATTCTGTGAAACTTTTATCTGTCCAACTGATGAGTGCGTATTTTTGCCCTCAGTCAGTGTTTAATTCTGGGTATTTAATTGAATTTGTGTGTTTAAAGATTGATTTAATTGGAATTTTCTATAATTGGGTTTATTGAGCATGAGGTACAAAAGCATGTTAAAAATAGCTTTTTAGTTGCATAAATTTTCTTTGGATATTTTGAAGTGTGTTAGTGTAGTTGTAGCTAAGTTGAGCTCATGGAGGTGTGGAAATAAATTGATTAAAGCTTCATGATACCTTAAAGATAAATCCAAGAATAGGAAATTATCAAAATCACAAAAATCCAAGCCAAGCATTCCATGAAGACGA
>Ga0214544_1009633_pt1 | contig 14961 bp, 15 predicted proteins | sample CNSS3metaG_FD_160074 | JGI IMG/M metagenome (GOLD analysis project Ga0214544, IMG submission 160074) | Root nodule microbial communities from cowpea collected in UCLA plant growth center, Los Angeles, California, USA - CNSS3 | ecosystem: Host-associated > Plants > Roots > Nodule | place: USA...
CCGAACCGTAGTAACCGCCTCCGTGCCCCAAACGGCATGCCCAGGTGGTGGAATTGGTAGACGCGCTGGCTTCAGGTGCCAGTGGCTTAACGGCCGTGAAGGTTCGAGTCCTTTCCTGGGCACCATGCTTTTCTGGATCGCAAACAAATCCAGATAGATAAGCCCGATCAGAGTGTTGCGTTGGCCCCGACTGTGTAACAATGGGGTGTAACATTGCTGTTCAGGGTTGTTCGGCCGATGCGCCGGGTTGGGTCTCGTTTTCCTCTTTTCGTGCAGCGCATTCCGGCTGACGTCCGGCCCAAAGTGGTCGGCATCGAACTGGCGATTCCGCTCGGTGATGGCTTCGTCTTCGTGACGCTTAGCGAGGGCGCTCAGGCCGTCCGGTTCTCCCTTCGCACGACGGAACCTAGCGAGGTCAAGACGCGTCAGGCGCTCGCTGCGGCCTACCTGGAAACCGTCTGGGCGGCACTCCGCAACGACGCTCCCGTACATCTGACCCACCGGCAGGCGACGGCCTTGGCAGGCGAACTCTATCGCGTCTGGGCGGACAGCGAGAACCGCGCCCGGAGTGTCGCCATGGTCCACACGCCCGGAGTCGGCTGGGCGCCCGACACGGAGAGCCATGAGGAGCAGGAAGCCCACTGGGAGGCCGTAACGGAGATGTGGGAGAGGGTCGGCGGAGACGGTGAGGCCAAGAAATTAGAGAAGGTGGTTGGGCCTATCGTGGACCGGCTCTTGCTGACCAAGGGCATCCGGCGTGTGGACGGCGAATCACGCGCCATGTTGCTCACCGCTTTTTGGATGGCGTTACGTGATGCCTTCGCGAGCCGCCAACGGAACGCCGGGGGAGACTATTCGCTCGACCCCAAGGCCGCTCGCTTTCCCGAGTGGCAGGCGCCAGAAGACGCGCCGAAAGAGAAGCCAAAGCGGGGTGCCTCCAAGAATTCCCTCACTGGCCTTGTTGAGGATTGGTGGAAGGAAGCCAAGCGGGCCGGTCGCAAGCAGAGCACCTATGAGAGCTATCGCAACTCGATGGCGCGTCTCGTGACTTTCCTAAAGCACGACACCGCCAGCCGCGTGACGCCGGAGGACATCGTTCGCTTCAAGGATTATCGCGTGCAGAGCGGCGTGAGCCCGAAGACCGTGAAGGACAGCGACCTTGCAGGTATGAAGACGGTGTTCGGTTGGGCCGTGGTCAATCGGCGGCTGCCCAGCAACCCGGCCGAAGGGATCACCATCAAGGTCGGCAAGTCGCGCAAGCTCCGGTCCAAGGGATTCTATGATTCGGAGGCTATCGCCATTCTGAAGCATGCCCGCGAATTCGTGCCCGGCCGGGAAGCCCCGAAGCTGGCTGCGGCCAAGCGGTGGGTGCCGTGGCTGTGTGCCTTCACGGGTGCCCGTGTGGGCGAGATGATCCAGATTCGCAAGGAGGACCTCAGGCGCGAAGGCAAGCTCTTGGTGTTGCATGTCACGCCCGAGGCCGGGCCGGTGAAGACGGATGAAGCGCGGGATGTCGTGCTCCATCGGCAGGTCATCGAGGAAGGCTTCTTGGCGTTCTTCGAAAAGTCGAAGGGCGGCTATCTGTTCATTGACCCCAAGGCCGGTGAGCTAGGGGTGCGCAACGCGGTGAAGACGGCGCGGAATAAGGTCAACGAGTTTGTGCGCCAAGTGGTGAAGGATAAGAACGTTGATCCAAGCCACGGCTGGCGTCATCGCTTCAAGACTGTCGGTATCGAGCGGGGCGTTGAGACGCGCGTGCTGGATGCCATACAGGGACATGCGCCGCGCAATGTCTCAGAGGGCTACGGAGACGTGACGATCAAGGCGAAGGCCAATGCCATCGCAAAGTTTCCTAGTATCGACTCGGAATAGGCGCTTATTCGCTGCCAGCACTATGTCGCGATGTCCCTACATCTCATCGTCGATAATCTCCAGCCGCTGGCCTGCCTGCGCCGCATTGGACATTATGGAGCTATGAACGAGAAGCCGTCCTCGCTCTTGTAATACACGCCCATATTGGCGGAGCGGATCAAATGAAGGAGGTCTTGCCGCGGAATCGAGGGCAGCAGAAGCGCTTTATGCTCAACGTCTCCGAATCTGCTGTAGTCAATCAGTTGACCAATAGCCATGCGTATGGAGCCGCGTTCCACGGTTCCCTTTGCTTCAATCAAAAGCTTCTTGCTCTTAACATAGATATCGCAGAACAGCGGCTTGGCTTCACCCGCAGGCGAAATTTTGAGGCGGCGTGCCTCAAGACCCTCAGCGCGACGTAGAAAGTTGCAAAACTCTTTTACCAGGTTCGCTTCAACCTTCTCCGCTTCGTAGGGCTCTCGACTGGGGTTTACAAAGAACTTTTCTGAGTTGGTCGCTTCTAGATCGACCTCGGATACGGAATTGACGGTCGGTAGAGCTGGACCAGCCGCTCCAAGAGGAGGCTTCACGTTAAGAGGTCGGAGCCGGAATACGATCACGGCTCGTATGGGGCCGCCCCCTGTCTCCGGTGCGTCATCCATATAGAACGGGAGTTCGGCAGAGATTTCGAACTCGCCGACGTAACTCACGAGTCCTCCCACGCCTCGAAACAGTCGCAGATGGCGTCCCGCCTTGCGATGCTCCAGGATCGTTAGATTCCCCGACCGCATGCGTTGGTCGCCTTTTTGACCCTCGCCCGTGTAATGGTAACACCCGTCCGACTTCCAATCATCGATGTAGCCATGTCGCTTGCCGACTTCCGGATCGGAAAATAGGAAAATGTTGGGACTTTGGGCAGACGGTCCGATGCCGCCCTGCTTTCTGCCCCCGAATGCGAGATGGAGTTCTTTGCGAACGATCGTCTCTCCTGGAGTCAGGGACCAGATTGGTTGCTCGGGCATGTTTCCTCTAGCATATTAGTCGGCCGATCTCGTTCGGCGGCATTGGCACGCGCGATGAAGCAAAAGCGAATCAATCAGATTCGGTGCATGCTCGGTAAGCACAGTCTGCCTTCCGGAATCCATCATGAACAATCCAATTACGTTCGGAATAAAGAAAAACCCAATAGTCTTCGGGGGAGGACAGACATTCACCGCCCCAGGGGGAATGGATAGAGGCGTCGCATACACCGAGAATGGCTTCTTTGTCTGCCTGTACGGATATCGTTCAGGGCTGCGCGGCATTGCACCGGGCATCTCCTTCACGCAAAAGGCGGTGGGTCAGATTTCTGATTGGGTGAAAGCGACTTTCGACGCCCACGACATCAAAGAGATGAAACGGCGTCCGGGTGAGTGCACTAAATTGCTCTGGCGCCCCGGAATCGACGGTCGAGACCAAGTTTTAGCAACGTTGGTGCCGGACGTTGCCTTAATGAATGAGGCCGGCGTTTCACTTTCGCTTTTATTCTCTCGTTTCGAGGAGATCTCGCTTTTTATTCAGCCGGACGCGAGCAATCTAGACGTCTATGGTCATCAGCTGAGAGAGCTGCTCATCTTGGCATGCACTGAAGTAGAGTCGTCCCTACGGGCCGTGTTTGCGGGCGCAGACTCTTCTCTGTCGTCAGACAGTCGATTAACGACGCGAGATTACTATAAGCTCTGTGAGCCGCTCTTTCTGAGAGAGTACGAGCTCGAGTTGAGGCACTATCCTCACCTTCCAAAGTGTCGCCCGTTTTATGGGTGGGATGCTAGCAAGCCAACACAGTCATTGACTTGGTATGACGCCTACAATGCTGTAAAGCACGACCGCGCAAACATGCTGCATCGGGCAACGCTCCGGCATTGTATCGAGGCCCTAGCGGCGGCTACGGCAATGTATTGTGCTCAGTTCTCTATTCCATCAGGGATAGACTGGATGCATGATGCGGCTTTTGAACTGAACGATTGGTTCAAAGTTGAACTCATCAACTCTGACCCTGCCACATTCTATGTTCCTCCGGTGCACGTGCCCTTGGAGCGCGTAGCCGAGCTTTGGTTCTTCGATGGCCGCAACACCGGCTCTTGGAATCCAACGGCCCTCAATCTCGCTTGACGTTCCCGCCTGTGGAGTTCGACCCGGTTGCTTGTCCCAGCGAAAGGGGCGGGCTTAGTCCCTATCTCGTCCGGTGTCGGCGTGGGTGATCACTTTCAACACATGACCCATCGCGCGGCAGCGCGGGAGCTGATCAATCTGCTCCACGTCAAGCGGCACTCGACGGCGAAGGCCTAACCGCACCTCTTGCCGCTTCGCACCGAGAGTCATGCAACGAGCAGACATAGAGGAAGAGGACAGCAGCGCCAAAGGTCCCATACCAACAGAAGCCAGTCGTGCTTGCTCATGGTGTGATCTCGCCTCCCTATCAGAAGGAGAGGCGCGATAGAGGGTGCTTGATGTAGGTCAAACGATGGGTGCTAGGTGATGACCCTCATGGGAGGGGTGGTGGTCACTCACCCTAGCTTAGAGGTGACCCTTCAGGGTGGTGAAAGGGGGCCCTCTCCTCTAGAGGCCGCGCTTAGGGGTGACGATGGAGGAGGGGTGGTGTCACCCTCCCAACTTGAAGGCAACCCTTAGAGGAGATCCCTTTAGGTTGCCTCTAAGTTCTAAACCTCCGAGTTTCGTCCCCTCTAGCTTCCCCCTCCATTAGCGGAGGCGTAAGATTCAAGCTATTGAAATTACTCATAAAATTTGACAGAGACAATCGCGCATGGCGAGCGGCTGCAGCGTCGAAAAACGGCCTCCATCGTCTCCTGCGCCACACTCGCGTGGGATTTCGCAACGAGCACCGCGTCGTGAAGGGGCAGGGCGGTGACTCCCGCAGCCGACAATTCCGTGAGAACCTCGATCAGCATGTCGCTTTCGATGCGCATCAATTGGAAGCCAAGGCCCTTCCCAAACAGATGAGCGATGGGCGCGTGCTTCGCGGAGAGCATCTCGATTGCCGTTCGGAGATTGATGCCATGCGGAAAGTGTCGGTGCGTGTCCTCGGGCCAATTCTTCAGCGGCCCCCGCGAGAACAGTAGCGCGTTCATCAGCTTCTTGCAGCCATCGCGGCCGGTGCTGTTACCGAAAAGATCATAGAGGTCGCCATCAGGCTGAGGCGTTCCGGCCCGCACATAAGCGAGGCGCGGGAACAGTTGCCCATAATCGACCTCCGCCACGCGTTGGCCGTGGATACGGATGCGCTTGCGTTCCGGCCGCTCCATCGAGAGCCAAAAGGCGGCGCCTGCGAGACGGCCTCCGTGCTGCCATGTGCCGTTGTTGAAGATGCGCCTCAGCGAGCGACGATAGGGTGCGATGACATGCCCGCCCTTTCCTAAAGAGGGACCGGACTCGTCTTGCCCCGCGATTTCAATGTCAGCCTCGCGCAAAAATTTATTTATGGTTCGAACTTGGTTCGCGAACTTTTTAGACTGAGCAGTCTCGCGATAACTGATAACCGCGGCGTTCCCGTCCTCGTCTTTTCCTTCCTTCAGAATGACCACGACAGGTTCGTCAATCTGGTGGATTTCGCGCCATGCAGGTGGACACAGGGGAAGATGGTCTGCAAGGCGCTCTCGCGGTTCGACAAGCGACGGCATTTTCGACCTAGCGGAGATCCTATAGCCGCGCCGCCCCTCCGCGATGAGACCCATTGCGGACATGAGATCGATGGCGTCGAGAAAGTGTTGACCAAAAACTGGGTTTGACTTCGCGTTCCCTTGCCAGATGACGGCATGTGACCTGGGCACAGCAAGCTTGGAGTTACTCCCAGTAGCCTCTAGCAAGATCAAATTGCAGGCCAGTGCCTCTACGGCCACATAGAATTTCCCCGTATCCGCATCCTTTCGCGCTCGCTTACGGGAGCCTCTGGCGGCCTCGTGGGCTAGCAACGTGTTTGCGAACCTTCGAACCGAAGCCTGAAGCTCCGCGCTCTTCGCGCGAAGCTGGGGATCGAACATCATGGGCTGCGATTGGGAAGGCATAGGGTTAGGTGCTTAAAGTGATCCGCTAAAACATCGAACATGCACGCACCGTCGGAGACCACCTGATGTCTCGCAAGCGAGATCGTTGCGCGAAATTCCCAGGAAGAGCCTAAGACAGCTTCGGTTTGCGGCCGAAGCGCTGCCGATAGGCCAAGACGCCCGGGAGGTGCCGCTCCAAGACAAACTCGCAGGGCTTCTCCAGCAAGCGACCCATAACGCGCAAAACCTGCCCGGTCGATTTAGGATAGGCCCGCTTTTTTGAGGACACCCATCCTGTGCCGCTCGCTAGTCGATGCACGGCTTTTGCAAATTGAACCGTCCGAAACTCCCGTGGCCGGTGTCCATTGGATTCCGCAACAGCGGTAACCGCCAAGACGATGCAGAGAATGCGTTCGGGCTCCACCTCCGCGACACGTAACCTCGCCAGCCCAATCTTCGCCCGTTTGGTAGCCGACATGCCCTTCAGCCTAGTTGCGATCTCCACCGGCCCAGCTTCGTCCAATGTCGTTCGGAGGCCCGCTATCGCTGCGGCGATGAACTTATCCGTTGCTGCCAATAGGCGGACGTAAGCGTTTGCGGCAGTCAGATACGGCTTCAATTCAGCGGCTGTGTATGTCTTGAGCCAATAGCTACCGTGCCGCGCCCGGTGTTCCACATGTTTGCGGCAGTGATGGGGAGCCAGCCCCTCCCGGGCAGCCTTCATCGTTAATCGACCACAGCCGGGAATAATGCAATGTGTTGCCGCTCTGTGGGTCTCCAGTGCTATTCGGCGCTTGACGAGAGACCGTCGCCGCGACGCTTCAGCCGGCCTTGGCATGATCCCACCGCGGATCGTCATCTAGACGACCGTCCAGTTCCTCGCGGTGCCACCTTTCCGCAGTAACAAAGAGCGATTGCAAAACGGTTGGGAGGCCGCGCAAACCATCATGCTGCCCGTCAGTGAGAGCTAACTTCGCGAGCCTAAGCCAAGTCTCTTGGGTTTGCAGCGGTTCGCCACGATACTCAAGCAACACCGATTCGGATGGAACAAAAACTCGATGGTGTCCGGTTCGTTTAGGGTGGAGTCTCGCATCCGGTGGCGCGTTGAATAGGATTCGGTCCAAGCGCGATTGGCCTTTGATTCCCAACTTTTGAGCCAGGGCGGCCGGCAGATAGATGTTCATCGGATAGATCAGCTTTTCTTCCCGCCTCTGGACCTTGCGTTTCGCTCTATCTCCCTCATGCGAATCTCCGTCCAGTCTCAACCGAATGCCCGGTATGACCTCGAACGCCCGCATAATCGCGAAATGGATGGGCAGCACATAACGAGTCTTCTGATCGCCGATGGTTTCCGATTGCGTGAGTCGAAAGCCCACCAATGCCTGCCCTTTATGCGCCAAAAGCTCCAAATCAACGCCTAGAATGGAGGGGCGCCGCGTATCGAGAAGATAGCGCAGGGGCTCTAAATCGGGAGCGTTTGAACTGCCCCTGCTCTGTGCTGCTTTCGCGGTCCATTCGCTAACGACTGTGAGTGCTTCGGCGATGGTGATTTTTTTCAATTCCATTGTAATCCACCAAGTATCTTCAGCACAAATATGGGGCCGCATCGGCAAACAAACAATATCAGGACTGCGCTTCAGAAAATGGGCGATCTGAATGCTTCCAGCCGAGTCGTGACTCTATGCGCATCACCTGAAGGGCTGACCAAGTGGTACTCCCTCGTGCTGTAGGTACTCCCCGTGCTGTTAGTGCCCTAGCTATATCGGTGGGTGTGCTGTTGCCTGCACAGCGCAGTTCATCCAACAGAGGTGCGAGGTCATTGGCTCGCCGCTGAGCGAGCGCAACCTGTGTGTCCCGGCCCTTAGCTCTTGCCTTGCTGGACAAGGTGACTCCTCGGTTGCCTCCGAGCTGCTGCCCCCTTGCCTTCGCGGCTTGGAGCGCAGCTCTGGTACGAGAGGAGATCAGACCCGCCTCTAGCTCCGCAACGGCTGCCATCTGCTGGAGCATGAAGCGTCCGGTGGGTCCCTCAATAGAGGGGAGGTCTGCGAACCTTACATCAACACCTGCCTCCAGGAGCCTCGACAGGAAGCCCACCGAACGGGTGAGCCGATCCACCTTAGCCACCACTAAGGCTGCTTGATGCACCCGAGCCGCGGTGAGTGCTTGTTCCAGGGCGGGTCTGTCACTGCGCTTCCCGCTCTCGACCTCAGTGAACTCAGCCACCACCTTCGCTGTGCGATCACTGAGATAGCTACTTACGGCAACCCTCTGTGCCTCTAGGCCTAGGCCTGATGCTCCCTGCTTGCGCGTAGACACTCGATAGTAAGCGACAAACCGTTGCTTCGCCTTCATGCTTCCGCTCTCACTGATCATTAACAACTTAGCCAACGTCCGTTGACACTGTTGTTAGCGAAAGGAGATTCGGTCGAAAAGGTCGGGCGACCTGCGGCCGATTGACTCAGAACCATGCTGGCAATGTGTTCAATTCTTGCGGCTTGATCCAAGCAGAGGAATGCCGAGCGGCCCGATGAATTTGATCCGGGCTTTGCACGGGGGTACGGGGGAAAACTACGGGCAGCTGCCGTGAGGTCACGTCTCACATTTGTTACCCCGCTGCAGCGATTGCTGCCGGGCCCTAGCGACGCAACGAGCTCTTATGGAGCAAGTTGACCCTCACCATTCATTGCGCTGTAACTTGCTTAAATCGCCCGATACGCAGCCGAGCCTCTTGCTCTGCGAGTGGTTTCAATTTTGCAATCGCTTGTTCAACATCGTCCAATCCAATGGGTTCGCCAAGTTGAGCGTTGATCCTCAGCATTCTAACGCCGCTAAATGTGGGGTCATCGAGCAGCGTGCCTACGGTCTCGTCGGCAAGTTCGCCTTGCGTCGCAAACATCATATCGAGAGTTGGTGCAAGCATACGTGCCCGGCGCATCTGCTCAAAGTTGATCGGCAGCTCGCCCGAGGGAATTTCGCCATTACCGACGCTGACTACACGCATGTCCTCGAAAGAGGTGCCCCAGCATCGCTTGGCAGTCATCACGGCTTGTAGAACAGGATTATTGGACCATAACCCGCCATCGACGTATGTGCGTTCTTCTACTCGGATTTGGTGATCAGCCGTGCGTCCTTTGGGCTGATGGGCAGGAAAGAACAAAGGGGCCGCCGCGCTAGCCAGCGCGACGTCGGCAGCAAACAATTCGCCGTCCCTACGGCCCGAAGAATCCCCGCATCGTTCGAGGGTGGTGAAGGTGCGAATGCCGAATCTGTTCAGCGTTGTGGCCGGCACGATGACGGGTGGCACGCAGTCTTTAAGCTGCATTTGCATGCCATTGCTGTCTGTGAAGACTTTCTCCAAGACGGCCCGCAGTGGCTCCTTTCTATTTAGCGGCCCCCTTCGACCGTAGGAGAACAGGCCTTGGTTCGCGAGGCGGTCGCTCTTTGGGAAAATCGTCGCGCCGTGAGCTTCAAATAAGTCAACTATCCTCTTGAGTTCGACATTCAGAGCTATTCCAAGGGCGATAATGGAGCCGGTCGAAGTGCCCGCAATCAAATCGAAATGATCACGTAACGGCGTCTCTAGATTTGCAGCGATTTCCCGCAAAAAGACTGCTTGGAAAATTCCACGGATTCCTCCGCCGCTTAATGTCAGGATGCGTATCGGCATATCAAGGTTTCATTAATTTGGTTTCTCGCAGCAGCCGCACGTATTCACCAATGCCTTTCGACATCCAGGAGTCTCTCGCAAACCTCTCTGATTCAAGTCTTGGCGCAGGAAAAGCCTCGCCCTCATTCTTGAGGGTCACGCCCTCGCCTGAAACCAGTTGTCCGATCCTACAAATGGAAATCCCGACTTCTGCGCCAAGCTGTATAATTTCTCGCTCGTGCTTGGGATTTGCGCACGCGATCACATTCCAGTCGCCCCACCCCAACCAGTACCGCCAAGCCTCAGCCTGCTCGCTGGTGTCCAAGTCGGGCACTTTGAGGTTTGACAAGTCGATCTCGATTCCCGCTCCATTTTTTGAAGCAAGTTCTGCAAGAGACGGGAGCAGGCCATCACTGTTGTCCATCGCGGCGTTGACCAGGCCGCGCTCTGCCAGTCTATGCATAATCGCAATCTGCGAACGGGGCATAAATAGAGGCGAGCCTTCTTTTGGAGGCGCGGCCTTCCCATCGAGCATTCTGATCGCATCGCGCCAAAACACGCCCCCGCGTCCGACACTCAATACGATATCGCCGGGCTCGGCACCAAAACGCTTCAAAGGGGCGTAGCCTCGACAAATTCCAAGAGCGGTTCCAACCGCAGCGAACTTGGTGGCCTCGCGGAGATTCCCTCCGATATAGGGAATGCCGGCCTCGTCACAGCCAGCACGTATGCCAACGAGCAAACGTTCGAAGGAATCTGTTGTGCGAGATGATTCACACTCAATCGCTGCGAGAAATCCAAGAGGCCTGGCGCCAGCGGCAGCTAAATCTGAGACGTTGATGGTAACCAGAAGCCAGCCCGCCCAAAAGGGATCATCATCACCCCCAATCCCAAAAGCTGCTGGAGGCGGTACTGGATCAGTAGTCACCAGCAAGAAGCCGCCGTCGATTGGAATGGAAGCGCAGTCATCTCCGGCACCCGAAGTGAACCTGGGAATGATGTCTCTCAGAATTTGACGTTCTCCGAGATCGAGCAACGTGGTCATCATCGCAGACCCTCACGCGAATATTAAAAGGTGTTCCTCTTGAAGGCTCGGGGCAAGTCGCCGCCCAGACGAAATTCGTCGAGATCGCACGTAGTGAAGTTTGAACCCACAGGATTTGAGGACCTTTTCAAAGTTCTCACGCATCGGTGCTCTGTCCGTTGATTCGCCAAAAACGACTGCACACGCGCGGCCGTCTTCGAGAACTTCCCTACAACGCTCAAATACCCGCTTGCAGTCAGATAGATATTGATCGGCTGCTACGAGGCGATGGCGCTTGCTACGTGCTCCAATCTCGCGCAGACGCAAAGGCTCAATCTCAGTTTCCATCCATTCAAGGCTTAACCTTTGCGCCTTTATGTAGTCCGCTACGCCGAAATATGGAGGAGAAGTTACGATGAGCTGGACGCGGCCAACTTTATTGATGTCAATCGCGTCGGCAGAATCGCCCTGAACGACTTCAACGCTCTTCAACGGGCCGGGCGTTCGTCTTGACGAATTTCTAAAGTAGTCCCGTTCATCATAGGCTTTGACAAAATCACCGAGCGCCGTCTCGAACAGCTCGAATACATCGCGCTCATTGTCAGCTTTGGGAGCGGTATTGTCGCAAACATAACCCCAATGGCGCGTTTCTCGACAAGCAGGCAAAAGGATCGCGGAGAATGCGGCTCCCGCCAGCAGACGTCCGTCCCCTCTTAATCCTCCAATATAACTTCTGATACGGCGCAAGCTGTTCAATGTTCTCTGGGTATACCACTTGCTTCCTTGAACACTGTCGGGAACGTCATCGCGTGTCGTCGTTTGACGGCAGCCCATGATGATACGCTCGACCAATCGCCTCACATACTTTGCATCGTGCGAAAGCGTTTTGGCGCGGCTCATCAGAACCGCGACTGGATTCAATTCAATCCCTATAGAAGATCGATCGAGTCGCTGCGCCTCAACCGCCGTTGTGCCTGATCCTAGGAATGGATCTAGTACACGCTCTCCCGGATCCGAGAGTGCCCCGATCAAAACCGAAGGGATTTGTGAAGGGTAGCGGCACGGATGCCAATGTATGCTCGAAAATGCAGATTGGCTGCGGCTTGATGCGAAATCCCAATCGACTTCGTCCAGGTGCCGCAGCCTAGTTCGCAAATCCATCTGTTCAGATCGCATCAGCATCGATTTCTGCGCTCTTACCCAACACTGTCAGCAGTGCACTACGAAACGCTTCGCGTTGCCTCGCCGTCTGTTTATCAGCAGCACTAGCAAAGCAGTAAAAGACCACGCTCGCTGATGAGTTGCCGGTGCTCCATGATGCTCTTGTTATGGGGTCCATGAACGATAAGCGTTTAGAGAATGCTGACTTATCAACAAATACGTACCCGAACGGCAGTTTTATCCCGAATTCCTCAGAAGCTATGCGCTCGATAAGCTTGATAGCTTCATCCCTGGAGCCAAATCCGAAAGCTGACAACGACCCAGCAACGCGCAAAGAGAAGAGTTGCGATGGAAGATGGTGGAAGTGACTTAGCATTAGGCGTTTGGTGCGGGGTGATCTAGTAAGTAGATCAATCAGATCGCTGTCTCTACTAGCCCATCTGATGTGGGGTACGTTCTCCGCCTCAAATAACGTCGCTATGGCCTTGGTGAGGACAGCTTGGGCTGACACCGTGATCTCGTCAAAAACGAGAACGTCGTATACGTTTTTTCTGATCCTGGCCCAATTTTCGACCGCCTCGTTCGATTTCTCGGACAGAAGCAGGTCGCCATCGAGTGAAACTGACAGTTCACGGGCTAACTCCAAGAACGGCGATAGCGGCTCTCGAAATCCCAGCGCCCAGGCCATGCGGGACACATTGTCTAGATTGTCAAAGTCAAGGCTGCCGAAAACCAGCTTCGAAGCACGGTGCCGTTTCTCGACAATTTCAATGACAAGATCGAAGTCGATTTTGCTGCTAGCACAAAGTCGTTTGAACTTGAGTTCTTCGCCCGGAAGAATCTGAAACGACGTGTTTCCGAGAAATTGGTGACCAGTGAGCAAATCGGGTAACGCGGCCTCGTGATCCCAACCACTGCGGTCCTTCAAGTAATATTCTAAGAGATGCGCAAATGGCGGCGTGGCCGCGTCGTGAATGAGAATGGCTGCCGCTAACGATCTGACCTCATCTTCTGTTAACCCGAGATGAGGATTGAGCAATGCGAGTCGCAGTACGCCGATGGTGTGCGAAAATCGGCGAATCTCGGACAAAGTCGGTAGTGAGGGGGACGGGGCATTCAGCAGCCTCACACCCATCAATCGGCGAACCTCGGGCGCAACGATTAGGCGTTCCAAGAACTTGGGAACATCGAACGCGCCATAGAGCGGATCATGAATTCTCATGGCAATCTCGCGCTCCGCTCCTACCGCCGCAACAGTGTGTTGAGCAGGCCTTTGAGCTTTGATGATTGCTGATCGTTCTTTTCTATTAGAGCTTTCGATTTGGACAGCGCCAATGCGATCCAAGCTTGCGTCTTACTGGCCGCAAGTTCTCTTCCATCGTAGTACAGTCCGACATCAATAATATTCTGAGCAACCTCATCTGCGAGATCGAGAGCGGCCCGTCGCCGGGAGGCGGTGGCGCCGGGACTGGTCGCCAGCAGTAAGTCTAGCGCAGACGAGGGGGCGTGAAGATAGTCTCTCTTTGATAGCCTTCCACCGATGCCGCTATAATAGTAGTCCCACCAATCGATGGTGTCTTGGTCCCTCGTTTCGGGCGCAATTACGCTATTCGCGACTTGTCTCTTAATGCTGCTTTTCAAGTCTTCGGGGCGAACGCCGAGTGATATCGAGCTGAGCATAAACCTCCTCAACCCCAAGTTTCTCGGTAGAGCGCCCTCGTACCGTGCTTGGAGGGCTAGTGCGGCTCGTTGGATTTCCGGAGGAAGCTTAAGTTGCGGGTCTGCCGAGAGAACATAAGCTAAAACCGCTAGTCCCGTTGCAGTCTCGTTGCCGGTTGCGCCGCGGGTGTTCGCATCTATTTGCCAGCTTACGAGCAGTCCATCCGGCACAAGCCGCAGGAGCAACTCCTTATCCGCGTCCGGGATGAGCTTTGCTAAAACCGGGTGCTGGCTTAATCGGAGAGTCATTAGGAGGTACGCCCTCCTTGCGGTTAGAGAAAAGTTTCGTGACCCATCCCCTGCACTATCCCGAGAATTCCACATGTCTTCCAGCCATCGAACGCATTGGCTCGGTATCTTGTTGTGGTCGTAGGCTAGAACGACACAGATGATTCCCGCACAGGTCCCATAGAGCCCGACTTGGTTGCTTGACTGACCTACAAATTGGCCCCAACCCGCACGTTGCGAATCGACAACTCGGAGGTTGTTAAGAAAGCCATCGGCGAGCTTTCTTAAAGCGCTGTCAATTTTGGCCGGGGTCAGCATCTGATTCACCAAAGGTCGATCTAAGACCGCGAGCCATTGACTCAGCTTGTTCCCGTTCAGGCCATGCTTTCCAGTCGGCCTTATGTGCGCAACCCTTTCGCCATCCCACGAGATATCGCGCCAGTTGACGCGGTATGTTCAGTGGTCCTGCGAAGATGTGGAATTCATCGGAACGCGGTGAGACAAATAGATACTCCTCCAGAGTTGCCGCGTGGCGCAAAGACTTATCGAAGTCATCGAAATGCTGAACGGTTGAGAAATAAGACATTGCCAAATCGGCGATGTCGCCCACGCCAGGAAAGGCTAGGAAGTGGGCATGGAAGCAATGCGTGTCGTGCTCGTAATCCGTACACACGGCCATTCGCCCATGCTCGGTGACAAGACATGTCCCGTGTCGCCTTTCGAGTTCAGTTCGGACAGATGACAAAAAGGCAAGTTGCTCAACGCGGATACTGGGGGGCACGTCTGCCATTGACTTGGTGTGATATTTAGAAGCGATCAGAGAATAGTCCGGAACAAGAGGTCCCAAGCCTACGAGGGCAACGAAATGATCCGAGGACCAGAACGTGAGATCGGCCGGCACGTCGCACAGGAAGCACGGTGCTGAATGTACTGAAGAATCAATGGCGGACATCTGTGAAGTATTTGCGATGCTTGAGGAATCACCAACAACTAAACCGCTGATTGCAGACTTATCCTTAATGTAGATGGCCGGTTCCCAGCAACGGTGTCAGAAACAAACTTTCGAGGGGGGTGGCGGGAGAGGGTGGGTTGCGGTGCTGTGTAACAACCCACAAACATGATTGAAAATATTGAGTAAAATCAATAAGATTCTGGTCTGCCTATGCAATCCTTTCCTGGGCACCATCCCCTGCTCAAGCGATTGAAATCGCTCATCCGCAGGACATCGAGCTGCTGACCGGTCCGCGACACCGAAGCACGGCGCTCATGGCGCCGAATGGCCGTCGTCGCCA
>Ga0214544_1009636_pt1 | contig 14958 bp, 6 predicted proteins | sample CNSS3metaG_FD_160074 | JGI IMG/M metagenome (GOLD analysis project Ga0214544, IMG submission 160074) | Root nodule microbial communities from cowpea collected in UCLA plant growth center, Los Angeles, California, USA - CNSS3 | ecosystem: Host-associated > Plants > Roots > Nodule | place: USA...
AACAAAATTTGGTTAAAAGGACTAAATTCACTCATTTTGAAAGATGAAGGACTAAATTGGTATAAAGTTTTGATGAGGGACTAATTCCAAAATTCACTAAAACTTGAGGGACCAAAAACATATTTAACCCTAAATAAAATAAGGACCAATCCAACAAGAATGAAACTTAAGACTATACAATGGTCTACCATGAATTGACACTTGTCATAATTTAGAATAAAATTAGTCTCAATGCATATAAAGCATTTTACTTCAACTGCATGAGAAGGAGAATCATGAACAATAAATTCATTCATAAAAAACTGTGTGATGTTTGATAACATAACAAAATAACTGGGTTCAGTTTTTGTCTGCCTCTATATATTTTTGCTCTTCGTATTATATTATATAATGAGATAATAATACATATTTTGCCTCTGTGTTTCTATCTCTCTCTGTTTTCTTTCTCTTACAATGTTCAAAAAAATACTTTAAAATACTCATCACACAAAAAGTTCTAGAAGTATTGCATCCCTAAAAAATTGTAAGAGGATTGCATAAACTAAATAATATCCATCTATTAGCGAAAGTGTCAAAACAAATGAAAATAGTCTTATCATCAAATCCAAAACATATCTAGAAATAATTAGAACAACTTTCTAAAAATCTATTATTTACCAAATTTTGTAAATTTCATCATTGCAGGGTACTCCAAAGAGAACCCTTTCAAAAAGTGGCATATGCCGCTTATTGTGACAAGCCCACGGTATTCTTTAGTAAAAGGCGAAAGAATAATTCGCTTTGTGCTCATCACACGACTCCGTGATTCAACAGTCTTAGAACTCACATGATTTATATCACAATTGCTTATTTCCACTCAACAGATCCCTCGATGTGGGCTTAATAAGAAAGAAACATAGATACAAAACCACTGAACTCCTTCCGTCCAAACTTGTGTATTATATTGAGTGATTTTATTGTGAGAAACTCAAAGTCCTACCTTTGTAGAACCCTGGGGACCCAATCTCACTAACACTGCTTCAGCAGTTAGTTGCAGTAAATATGTTTCAATTTTAAGTCTCTTAGTTCAATGGTTGTTAGTTTACCAATTTACAGAAGATTTTGGTCATATCATTTTGGCAGATAGAGGAATGATAGAGGAAGTTCTATATTTTGTAGCATTTCATGCAATGAGCTAAATACTTTTGCAGTATTTTATAGTTTTAGCAGTGGCATTCGAGAGCCATGAACTATTTGCTGCTAATTTTCGTGCAGGTTCAAATCCATACTCCAAAAATATAAAATTTGTTTTTAGCAGTAACAAATTTATTATCTAAATGATCCTCGTCACATTCTTATAAAGATGGTATCATTGGGGAGAACAAACACCAATGAGACCTGAGTCCAACCACATAAGATATTGACACCACTCTCAACCGGGTCTTCATTCTTATATAGTGTCCTACTTTCTCATTTCTGATCAATGTGGGACTTACACTCACGCTTATATGTTGTACCACCAACTATGGAATGATTGTCATTATGCTTGGAACGATTCCAACTCCCTTTTTTATAATTTCATTCATTCCATAAAATTTTAAAAAATTTTAAAAATTTATATATCATTTTATATTACTTTTAACATCAAGGACAATTTGGTAATCTAACTTTTTACCTATTAAAACTTATTTTTAATATGTTACACTAGTTAATTCAGTCACAAACTTTCATAAACTTCACTTCCTAATCACTCCAAAATAACCTCCAAATCAGTATATAAAAATTAAATTTGGTCAATTTGGAGAGAGACAAAATTAGGACTGAATTGAACAAAAATAACGAAAATTAAGACTAAATTGAACAAAATTAACGAAAATTGTGACTAAATTAAATATAAGTCACAAGACACTAACATATGACAATGATACTAACTTGACACATGACAATGACACTGACACGTGACACTGTCACAATGATAACTTGACACGTGGACAATTTTTTTAAAATTAATAAAATAAAATAAAAATAACTCACAAAGTGACATGTGGTAGTTATTGTTCACCTTCTATTAACAATTTAAACGACATCTAAAAAAAAGACAAAATTGATCCCAATTTAAAAAAAGGTAGAACCTTATTAAATATTTAAAAAAATAGGACAAAAATGAACAAAATTTACGAAAATTAAAATTAATGATTTATTTAAACCTTTAAAGAAATGTTATGTGTGTGTGCGAGTCTTAAGTCTGAAAACCAAACGTAATGAGAACAACAATTTGAAACAGAGTATTGACACTCAGAAGATGGAAATATAAAGACTTAAAAGAGATTTTTGCTCTTTACAAAAGAAAGTCTCAAAGGCAAAAAAAAGTACAAAAACTACATATATAGAAAATTATCTTGTTTATAAAAATCTGCAATTAGGAAGCTTCTATCCCAATCAAATATAAGTGAGAAATCTTTGAATTTTGTTATAAGAAATTCAAGAAAATCTCATGATAAATTAGGGATAGGTTACGAAGAGGAAACAAATTTAAAAGTCAAAAAAAAGTTGGTCATCTCATAATTTATCTGTCGTTGTTTCGTCCAATGGGTTCATGAAAAAGAATTTTCTTACCACATCATTTAGTAACTCAATGAAAAGGATGTTTTACCAATGGGTGTCGAAATAGAAAATAGTATCTCTTGCTGCTTTTGTATACGAGAGTAACACTACTTGATTTGCATGCTAAGATTATAGATATTTAGCCTAATAATATTCTGATGCTTAACCTTAAAGATACAATCTGCACATCCCAACATTAAGAAACTCATGTATAATGGCTTAAACTATGAGTTAGATTTTGTTTGTGTTGAGTTGTAATGTTACCTCTTTCATTAAATCCAAACACCTATATATACCTAAACTCTCCATCGAATCAAAATGAACTAAAATGGTATGGACTGTAATGTAACAGTGAATTAATTTTTTTCCAAAAGGTTAATGTAATATTATGGATTATGATAAAATGCTTCTGTCATCTACTTTCTCTCAAATCAAACAAATCATTCTTTGCTTTCAACTAAGTTAATCCATCCTTTAATTGACACTCATCACATCAACAGTGAAATGTGCTTCATGAACGAAGTGTACACAAAATATCAATATATAGTTGACACAATTGTTTCAAGAATTTGAGAGTCAATTACAGGGTCACCATAAGGCAACCCTTCACAAAAATTAGCGTATGCCGCTTGCTGTGATGAGCCCACGGTATTCTTTAGTAAAAGGCGAAAGAATAATTCGCTCTGTGCTCGTCACACGGCTGCATGGACTTTCATAAATAAAACTCGTGTTTTATATCACAGTTTCTCGTTTGCACTCAACAATCTCCTTGATGTGGGATTACTCAAAAATATAGATACAAAATAATCTCATAACTCCTTCTGTCTACTTTCTGTGTTATATTGGGCGGTTTTATTGTGAGAGGCTCAAAGTCCTCCCTTTTGTAGAACCCTGGACACCCAATCTCACTCACACTAGTGCAGTTGCAATAAATTACCATATAATATTGGACTTCTAAGCAGACAATAGTTTAAATTTAACAATTGATGATAAGAATTATATTGATTATATATATATATATATATATATCAAAATTATTGTTTGGCCGAGATATACTTAAAAGTACACAAATCTTCTTGTTAGACTGAGTTGTCACAATAGTCACATGTGTTTGTCTTTCTTCTTGCACAAGAACCTTTCACGCTGTTACGTTGGGTATCATTTCTCGATATGGTCCAGATGTCCCAACAGGTGTGTTTGCAAAGATACTCTGACTAAAGTTAGAAAAATGTTGCAGAGAGAATGATGCAATAATGATATCATTAACATATCTCGTGAACAATGACTATTTATAGTATCTATATGGGCCTTATCCTTCTTTGACTTAAGATTCGTAGGTTTACTCCTTTTATAGTTTTCTAAGTATGATTATCCCTAACTCACTCTAATTTAAAGATGGCTTATACTTTAAGTTGATGTTGCTTATGTGGATTCTTATTGAGAAATATCTTTACTATGGCGTGTTAGGTGAGATATAGTTACCCTTGAGTCTCTACTGTGTATTGGTTGAGGTGTCCTTATCCAACCAATACTAGCAAGGTGTGCTCATCCCTGGACCCTCAGTATGCTTTGGTTGAGGTGTCCTCATCCCTGAGTCTTCAATAAATATTGGTCAAGGTATCCTCGCCCAACCACTACAGTAGCATGGTATACTCATCCTTGAACCTGCATTATGCTTTGTCGAGTGCCCTCGTCCTTGGGTCTTCAACAGGCATTGGTCAAGGTGTCCTCGTCCAACCATTACATTGGTAGAGTGTAGTCATCCCTAGGCCTTCAGTATATTTTGGCTGAGGTGTCCTCCTAGATCTTCAACAAGTATTGGTTGAGGTGTCCTTGTCCAACCACTATAGCTACATTCTGAAATTATTCATATTCAATCATTATATGATATCAATCGGAATATTATATATATTTAAAAAAAAAGACTTTTTGAGATAGAAGAATATGTTAGGTGATCATTTTCTTTCAAATCTTTAAGGATTTTTCTATTTCTTTTTATTATGACTCATAACAAAATAAATAATTCTTTTTAATAAAAATAAATAAATTATTAATCATTTAAATTATAGAAAATTTAAATCATATATAATTTTATAATATATATATATATATATTATATAAATACTTATAATCAATTTAGTAAATAATATATTTTAAATAATTTTATTGTTTAAGTTATAAAAATAATTGAAATTTAATATCTCATATATGTATATATAATTTTCTAATCAATTTAATGAATAGTACATTTTAAATAATTTAATCGATTAAATTATAGGTATTTTTTATAAGTGTGCATGGTATAATGTAATACAAATATAATCATATTCTAGTGAAAAAAAACATAAACAAAACATTTAATTTATATGATGAGATGTAAATAAAGGTAACGATAGATCATCTTAAGTTACATTATCAATCAGCAGTTTTACAATAGATGAGAACAAAAATATATTTAAGCCTTATTAACAAACATGGCATTTACTACTATAATAACATATACAATAACAAACTATTATTAATTTTATAATACATATATAATAACAAATTATTATTAATTTTATTAGAATAATATACTTCTGGCATAAATTACAAAAAGTACTAAAATTTTAACACTCAGATACAGGGTGCCAATTAGAGCACCCTTCCAAAAAGTGGCGTATGCCGCTTGTAGCGACGAGCCCACGGTATTCTTTAGTAAAAGGCGAAAGAATAATTCGCTTTGTGCTCATCACACGGCTCCGTGATTTAACAAGCAAAGAACTTACATGTTTTATAGCATAGTTGTTCATTTCCACTAAAAAACTGCTCGATGTGGGCTTAGTGAGAAAGATAAAATCACATTACTTACTCTGTCCACTTGTGTGTTGTATTGGGTGGTGTTATCGTAGAGAAGCCTAGGCACTCGATCTCACTCATACTGCTTCAGCAGTTGCACTAAATCTGGTTCCAATTAGGTTGTTAGTTTACGAATTCACAAAAACTTTGTCGGATGGAGGAAGTCCTAATTATTATTATATTAAAAAACTGCAGTGCTGGTAACATTTCATGCAATGACCTAAAATACTTTTGCAGTGTTATAGCCTTAGCAGTGACATTCAAGAGCGTACAAAAGTAAGTTTCGTTTTGCTGTTAATTTTCGTGCAGGTTCAAACCCAGACTCCCAAAAATGTTCTCAAGGTAGACATCTATTGTTTAACGATTTGCTGCTTTGGGAAACAATTTGGCATATAATATGGGACTTCTAAGCACGTAATATTTTTAATTTAACAATTGATTATTATAGGTTTAATTAATTAGTCGGATATTACTCTTTGAATGTGCGTCAGATCGATATCCTTTTAAAAAGATGTCAATTGAATTTCAACTTTTGAAAAGATGTATCAATTAGGTCTTTTGAAGAAAAAAAAATTATTAACAGACTAAATTTTAATATAAATATAAATATTTTATTTTGTAAGTCATTTTAAATATCAATGTCGTTAACGGTGTTAATAATTTTTGTCTGAAAGGGACTTAATTGAGACAATTTTTCAAAAGTTAGGACTCAATTGACATATTTTAAATAACGAGATGAGTATTGACACATCTGAACAAAAGTGGATACCACCCGAACGAAAGTGGATACCACCCAAATAATTAAACCTTGATTATATATATCAAAGTTAAGTTGCAGGCTAAAATAACTAATTCAATCATTATATGATATCGATATGTATATTATATATAATAAAATTGAGATAAAATAATATGTTAGGTGATCATTTATACTTAGTTTACTTTTCTTTTAAAATTTTAAGTATTTTTCACTTTCTTTTTATTATGAATAATAATAAAATAAATTGTTTTTTCTGATAAAAATTAATTATCTATTATTTAAATTATATAAATAACTTAATTTTTAAGTTATAAAAATTTATAATTATATAAATTTTTATGTTGGGCTCCACTTTGTCAAAGGTTTTTTCAAGAGTCATCAAATGATTCACAATGTGAATAAATCTCTTCTGGACATCATGTATACTTTTATTAGTCTTTATTATGAACATCTCATATTTTTGGATGAGCGTGTTCTTTCTTATTCTCTTTACTTCCGCAGTACCTTCATGTGGTGTTTCCTCCAAGACATCTCATATTTCTTTTGTATAGGTACATATAGAAGTCCCACAAAATTCATCAAGTGTTAGTAAATTTTATTTTTGGCTCTAACATCATAATGTGCTCTCTTATTTTCATTTGGAGTTCATAGAGAAAACTCTTTCGACATAGTTTTACCATCTAGAACCTTAGTGGGTTGATAAGGTAGGTCCATTAACAACAATATCCCATACATACACCTTTCTTAATTGATTCAAAAAAATCTTTATTCTACTTTTTTAAAAATGATAAGGAGGTTTGTTTATAGAAGCCCCTTCAGCCGGGGTTTGAGAGATATCAGTCATTTTTATAGGATCTTAATGGTATGTTTGGATGAGACAATTCAAGAGGGTGATTCGTTTATTTGAAGAATTTGAAATTCTTTGTAATGAAATGATCTGTTTGGATAGAGAAATTAAAAAGCATTTAAAATGCATGCATTTTTTTTGAAGTATTTCAATTAGCTAAATTAGAAGAAATTCAAATACCCTCAAAACAGGTGGAATTTGAAATTCTTCTCACTCAACCTCAAACGGACCCGAGAAACCCCACAACCATGATAGGCTGGGATGGACAGACGATCCAAACGGATCAGACCAACCTGATGACACAAACAAGTCGAGTAGGCCCAACGACCCAGATGGGTCGAGCGGGCCCGACGACCCAGACGGACCGGGGTGACTTGATGACACATATGGGTCGGGCGAGCTTGACAACTCAAACTGGTCGGTCAAGCCCGACAATGCACACCTCCTGGGCCGACCCATCGACACAGACTTGTCAGGTGTGCTCGAAGACACAAACGGGCCTAACAACCCTTGTAAGACCCGGGAAAATTAAATAGTTATTTAATTAATTATTTAATTAGGACGGGTAGCAAGAACATTTAAAGTAATAAATGTGAGGGACTATGATGTGGAAAAGTACTAGCTCAAGTGGTTGAGAGTACTTTATTGTGTGTGAGGACTTGGGTTCGAGTCTTATGTGTGTCACTTGGATGTTATTTAAATTATGCGTTTTTGTGTAATTATATATTGAATGCGTGGTGTGATGATAGATTCTTAGAATTTAGGAGTTATCATGAAATATGGATTGGTTCTTTTTGCCAATTTTTCCTTTGGGCATGAATGTGAAAGGGTTAGAAATCTAGCAGCCAATAGAGAGGTAACCTAAGGGCTGGAAAACAAAGGGGTAATTAAACATTGGACTAGCATTGGTGTAATTCTTAATTAAAAATTCGTGTAAGGTACTAAAAAGGTAATAAGTGAGAGTGATTGTGAGAGAGAAGGTCATAAGAAGAGAAAGAGTGCACTGTAAATTCGTACTCACCATAAGCAAGGGTTTTTCAGAGTTTTGGGGCTGATTGAGAGAAGTGGTAGGGCTGAAATCACTAAGGATTGGACTGGAAACAAAGGTTAAGAAGGTTTTGTGAGGGCATAGACATACAGATTCGAATTTGGCAAGGAATCCAGGTAAGGGGAGTTGTTTTGTTAATATTTTAATACATGTACGTCGTACTGTGTCATAACTGATTGAAATCGCATGCTTCTACCTGTTTTCTGCATTGTTCGATTGGGTTTCTAGGTTTTCCCAAAAATCGCCTGGCAGTTTGATCCCTACCGCCAGGCGGCTCATCAGAGGTGAGCATATGTTCTTGTTTTGGTTTGAGTCACTTGGCGGCGATGAGTTCCTGCCCGGTGGCGTGACCTTAGCTGTGTTCTGTTTGATGGTTTTGATGCTAAATTGGGTGAATATAATGAACTGCTGAGTCTCAAATGATTGTATAAAATTGTATGATGGATTATTATTATAGACTTCTTGTTGGAATGTGTATGATCATATTGGGATTTTGTATATGGGATTGTAGGGTTGATTAGGAAGTGACGGGAATTGAGGAGTGTGATAATTATAATATTACTGAGATTAGGTGTTGAAAAGGATGTAAATGTATGTGTGATGGTTATCGGGGAAGGAGAAAGGTGAGATAGGTTTGTGGAGAGTGCAGAAACGCATGTAGGTGGTCTGATACTGGTGTGCCGCCTGGCGGGGCTGTGCTGTCCGCCAGGCGATGATGTGTGGCAGCCCTAATTGGGTGTGGTACTGGAGATTTCCGCGAGAGAGAGGGAGGAAGCCTTGGGGATTGAAAAGGTTGGTGTAGTGGAAATGAGAAAACTATGAGCAAGAAGTGGAAAGGAGAAGTAGCTTGAAAGGAGGCAGGGTAAAGGGATAGGAAGTGGATTAGGCTTATAAGTAGTGTAATGAGTGAGAGGAAACACATTTGGAATGATTTGATGTTTAATAGAATCTGAACATGTCGCTAAATTGTTAGTGGATGTTGTGGGTCAATGATAGTGCAGAGGAGTTAGTTGAGAAGAATGGTAGAAAAGTTTGAACTAGGAAATTGTGTGAGATGGGCAAGAGGAGAGGGAAGATGGAGTGAAGGATGAAAGGATACATGAACTGTTGATTGAGTATATGGGGTGTATGGATGAGCATAATTGTGTAAAAGGGAGATATGGGAATGGGATCTGTTATTTGTGAATTAAGACATGATGGCATGACTTAAGAATAAATAAATCTCTAGTGGAAAGGTGTGAATGATAAGGTTGGGCTATAGCGAAATTAAAATAGATTGAGAATTGGCAAAAAGTCAGAATTTAGTACTGAGACCAAAAGGTGAGTGGGCAGTAGAGTAATTTGGACTGTTGAACCAACTAGAATTGAGTGCCAAAGAAAATCAGTTGCAGAATGCCTATGATATGGCGCCTGGCGGCTTGCTGATCACCGTCAGGCGATAGACGCAGCGTGAGTGAACCCTGCACTGAGAGGCGCCTGGCGGCAAGGATAGAACCCGCCAGGCGGTGACTGGGAAACAGTGGGTCTGTGGCAGCGTTGGCGCCTAGCGGTGGGGAGGGACCGCCAGGCGGTCTGGGTCGGTTTAGCCTGGCGGTACGTGGTGTAGCGCCGGGCGAAAATCCAACAGAGTATGACTTGTGTGTTTTGAGTTTAAGTTTTAATGTGATACTTGGATCGGGGGATGCTGTTCCATGAGCGGGTAGGTTCATGGATGGTGGTTAACATGTGATGGTATGAGCGAGGAGGTTCATATCCAGTTACTCTCACGTGGGGATACGAGCGAGGTAGGTTCGTATGTTCCGTGCTCACGTGAGAGATGCTACGTGCGGGGAGGTACGGGACTGGTGGATCACATGTGTTGGACTACGGGCGGGTAGGTCCGTAGAGCAGGACTACGAGCGGGGAGGTTCGTAGAGGCAGGACCACGAGCGGGCAGGTTCGTGTGAGCATCATGTTCCCGAGTCCAAGGCTAACCAATTGTGTGTTTGAAGGCTATAAAGCCTTGGGGTTAAGGTCTTGGCCAAGATATAAGTAGAAGTGCTAAGATGGGTGTATGATGTTATCTTGTATTTTATATATTTGTTATCCTATTTTCACAGCTCACCCTTTCTTGTTTGTGTGATTGTGTATGGCGATGATCGTGTGATTCGTTACACGGGAGCAGATGTTGGTACAGGTGATGCTGAGGATGACCAGACGGCAGAGTGAGGGCTAGCAGTGGGATTAGAGCTAGGGTTTTGCTCCTGTGTATTTTATGTTTTAAATACAAACTTTGGGAACTTGTAACATGTTATGGATTTAGTTATGAGTTTTGGCGCGCTATTTTAATGAATTGAAATTTTCCCGCGTTGGGATTTTTATAAAGATGACTATTAATATAATTGTTTCTTTTATTATTTATTTTCAAGTAATATTCCCTAGGGATGTTACATTTGGTATCAGAGCAAACGTTTTGATGCTTTTGGGAAAACTGGGGAGTGAGCTGACGTTTGTTGTGTGAAATTGATTGATGTGTGTTGGTTGTTAAATTTGATAGAGTATAATTTAATCCTTAGCTGTTTGATTTTAACAGCTGAATATGTGGCGTGCACATGCAATGGCAAACAGAAGCCGTAGAAACACCGTTGGCGCTGACGAGATTGCTAACGCAATCCACAGGATGGTGGATGCTATGCAGCCTGTGACAGCACCACCAAGGGCTATGATCCCACCTGTTAGACCAGTGACCATGGAGGACTTCATGCGTCACAAGCCGATTAATAACGAATCTATTTCTAATTTTTCCAGCTGCCTGAACTAGAAATTTTACTAAAGATTAATAGAGTTAGATTACAAGATCTCATATAACCTAGACTCAAGACTCAACCAAACAATTGAAGAAATCCTTTAAGAAATTAAAGGAACAGGTTATGCATCGAACAATCACCACAAAGAGTGAATTACAGTACATGTAATTAAATTACAGAACAAATAATCAAGAAGGAAATCACCTAGATTAAGTTTTTAGGATAAAAAACCTATACCCAAAGAGAAAGTCCCTCAATCTTTTAATCTTCTTGCACCAAAATTGTTTTATGCAATTTTAGGACACTCAAAACTCTCACTCTCTTGTTTTATCGATTTCAGAATATCAAAGTCTTGTTTTAAAATAAGAAAAGACGTAAGATTTAAATAAAATCAATGTAACTCTCAAGATTAATCCATTATATTAAAGAATTAATCAATTAAAATGTTCATTGTTCAACCCAAAAACTAAAAGAAAATTGTATTAATCAATTATATTAATTATTTAATCGATTAAATGCGTAACTCATTCTTTTATTTGTTGCTGGATTAATCGATAATGACAAAATTTAATTGATTAATGTCGAAGTGAATGTTGTTCGAGTTTCCTTAAGTTAATCGATTAATATTTTTCTTTAATCAATCAAAACAGTCAATTTTTACAGTTAGTCTTTGAATTTGATCAAGTGTGTTCCTAAACTTATACTTAATAAATTATTATTTAATTAAACTGGTTTAAGAGTTTTTCTTAACTTTACAAGCATGTCAAGACACACTAAGACTAGTACTCATCTATCTAAAATACACATCTCTTTTAGCACCTTAACACCTGGTCACCATCGAAAATACCTAATGAATGATTCCAACAACAATTCTCTTTTATTTGACATAGTAACAGGAAAGTCATGTATAGGTTCCTGTCATTTTTTATTAAGATAAAAAGAAAAAAAAATGTGAAAGAAAGTAAAAAAGAAATATCATATAAATAATTTTCGTGACACAATTAATATTACATCCTTAATTCTTGTGTTAAAAATTTAAATTATTTTTGTAGTCTCAAATCAAAATAAATCAACTTTGTCGACATATATACACAAAACTATTTCGTCTTATTTAAATATTACTTATTAAATTTTTAAAATAGACGTACACTTTTTAAATCAATTTCACATTAGACACAGACTAAAAATACCTTATTCATGTTAAAACAAGTATAAATAAAACATAATGATATTAAGGACTCCTTGAACAATATTACATTACTAAACTACATAATAAATACTACACTTTGGGCATGCACGCAAAGCAAACTTCACTTGTGCTGGCTTGAGTTCTATTGAAAGCTAAAATCGGGGCATTGGACAACAATTACCGAACCACAAAAATATTTGAAACTGAATTAAGGTTGCCAAAAGCAAACCCTTTCAAAAAGTGGCGTATGCCGCTTGTGGTAACGAGCCCACGGTATTCTTTAGTAAAAGGCGAAAGAATAATTCGCTTTGTGCTCATCACACAGCTCCATAACTTTTAAGGCATTAAACTCACATCTTTTATAGCATAGTTGTTCATTTCCACTCAAAAGACTCCTCGATGTGGGCTTAATAAGATACATTTATAAAAAATACAAAATACGAAATACAAATAGAAAAAATTCGGCCAGTATTACAAAGAGAACACTTCATCTCAAAATCAATTAAAAGATAAATTTTTCAATTATTAATTTAAGTATATTTATTATTGTAATGACACATGACATTTGAAATTCACTCTCATTTTCTCATCACATAGAAATCCTAAGCCTGAATTTCAAAAATCATCTCTCTCACTTTAATACCAATTGTTAATCGTTGTTGTTTCATTTTCTCTGGTCGTTTCATCTTTTGTCTTCTCATCTTCTGAACCTGACCTACCCTCTACCCTCTCTCTATTTTCTACATTTTCACATTTCTTCACTCTCGTCGTCTCACTCTATCCTCCCTCACACATATCATGTCACAGTTCATTCCCTCTTTATTTTAGCCCACACATAGAAATCCAAACCTAAATCAAGAACATCACATAATAGTTGTTGTTGCCATCTCCTTTTTTATCGACCTCACCATATCCTTGGTCATTGGTCATTTTCACCATTTGCTTTTGTTTATGTTTTTTTTTTGTCAATCGATATCTCTCATGTTTCATGATTCAGGATTTTTGTTAATTTTTTACGTTGTTTAATCTATTTGTCGCTTATTTTACTATCTTTGTTATCTATTTTGTTTTTTTTTTACAATCCTTCTCTCATGTTTCATTGTTAATTTTTTTTGTACACATGACTTCATATATTCATTTTAGGGTTTTCGAATTACATGATTTTCAAGTTTTAGTGTCTCAACATGCTCTCTCGATGTTTCCATGATGGTTTGCTATCTCTTTATTTCTTTTATTTTTCTTACAATCCATCTCTCATGTTTCATTGTTGATTTTTTTTGTTATTTTTGTACATTATTTTCATCTGACATCATTTCTTCTTCTTTCTTATGCTTAGTGTTTTCAGATTACATGATTGTGAAGTTTGTTTTTTCTCGATCTATCTGTTTTTTTTTTCTTTGTTTGTTATATCTCTGTTTCTTGTTTTTGCCTTTTTTTTTTCTCTTTGTTTGTTGTCTCTCTATTTCCGTTCATTGTTTTTTTTCTCTTTGTTTGCTATCTCTCTATTTTTGTTCATTTTTTTCAATCGATATCTCTCATGTTTAGGGTTTTTAGATTATATGGTTTTCATGTTTTATTCTCTTGACATGCTCACTCTCATGGTAAGTTTTAGTGGTAAGTTTTAGCCAAGTGTTGATTATTATTAGTCTACGTCAACATTATTATTATACATTGGAGAACAACTCATCTCAAAATCAATTAAAATATCAAATTTCAATTATTTATTACTATAATGACACATCTCCCACATCTGAAATTCACTCTTATTTCCCCTAATCATACATAAACCCTAAGCCTAAATTCGAAAAATCATCTTACTCACTTTAATACCCAATGTCGTCGTTTCATTTTCTTTGGCCGTCTCATCTTCTGAGTCTGACCTACCCTTTCTCTGTTTTCTACATTTTTACATTTCTTTACTCTCCTCATCTCACTCTACCCTCCGTCACACACACACATACGCACCATGTCATAGATCATTCCCTCTTTATTTTACCCCACACATACAAATTCAAACCTAAATCAAGAATATAATTTTCCTCAACATAATACTTGTTGTTACCGTCTCTTTTTTATCGATCTCACCCTATCGTTGGTAATTAGGGATGGCAACGAGGCGTGCACGAGTTTCGCTATCCCATATGCATTCCTATAAAACAAATGTATCTCCATCCCCATATTCAAACTCAACGGGTATAAAACTTTTGTTTCATTCTCATCCCTACCGGATAACGGGTATAATATCGTACTCATACTCATACCCATTTTCTTATTACTTCAATATTAATTTTAATTAATTTTTATAAAATAATAAAAAATTATGGTAAAGGAAACATAATATTATCAAATATTCAATATTAGAAGGATGATTGTTTCTTCGATATCAAATACTTTAAAATAAATTATAATTGTTTATATTTTAGATTATAATACCAAATAAAATTTCATGAGAACCAAAACAATTATTAAATTTGCAAATATTAATGAAACATAGTTGATAAAATTAAAAAATATTTTTTTAAAAAATATAAAAGAAAAATAAATATTCAAATTAAAATATATTTTAAATGTTTGTTTGCTTCAATCTTTTAAATTCTAATGAATCTCTTTTTTATGCACTAATAAAAGTTATAATACATCATTGATCAAAATGATACAAAGAACAAATAATAATCATAGTAAAAGTTTAAAATAAATTATACTTGTTTACATTTTAGATTATAATACTAAATAAAATTTAATGAGAACCAACACATTTACTAAATTTACAAATTTACAAACATTAATGAAACCTAGTTGATAAAATTTAAAAATATTTTTTAAAAAATATAAAAGGAAAACAAATATTCAAATTAAAATATATTTTAAATGTTTGTTTACTTCAATCTTTTAAATTCTAATGAATCT
>Ga0214544_1009641_pt1 | contig 14949 bp, 10 predicted proteins | sample CNSS3metaG_FD_160074 | JGI IMG/M metagenome (GOLD analysis project Ga0214544, IMG submission 160074) | Root nodule microbial communities from cowpea collected in UCLA plant growth center, Los Angeles, California, USA - CNSS3 | ecosystem: Host-associated > Plants > Roots > Nodule | place: USA...
TTTCAGGTGGTTGAGATTCTTCTAGAACTGAATCATTAATTATATCAAACAAATCTTTTAGGATTTCCACCTTTTCAATTAGGTCATCTTGCATTTTAGCTCCTTTTCTCATTTGAGACTTTTTTTTCTTTGGAAACATTTGTTCTTTTTTTTCATTAATAACACAAACATTTAATATAATAATGCGTGTAACAAATTTAATCAATGTTTTGGTTCTATTAAAATTTTATTAGGTATTTTAATCTGAAATATATACAATTATAGTACGTGTCAACATCCAATTTCGTCCGGGTAACAATGATAAAAATAATAAACAAAAAAATTAAATTAATTAATTAAAGTTCAATTGAGAAAAATAAATAAATAAATAATTAATAAAAGAAAAGAAAAGGGTAAAAAAAATATGTTTTAGTTTGAGAAAAAAATAAATATCTATGTTTATTTTATTATTATTATTATATATATATATATATATATATTAATTTAGTTTAGTTTTATTTATTTATTTGGGTTTATTATTTTTATTATTACATTATTTTTCTTTCTATTATTGTCGTTCCATTTTTGTTTTACGTCTCTAATTCTAGTTTAATAAAAAAAGAAAAAAAAAAAGAAAAGGAAAAAGGAAAGAAAGAGGTAACGTGAGGTCTCTCTGTTATCAAACCCATACTTGCTATGCTATCATGGTTTTGTATTGGGAATGACCTGTAACATGGTCATGATGGATGAAGGAGCAGGAAACAACATCTGCTCTCAACCTTATCCCAAATTTTGAGATTGGAAGGTGCATATAGTTACATAATAAAAAGGGGAGATTCATATGCTCATAGAGCTAGAATATATTGCATTACAGAGCGTAAGAACAACAGAGGGGAGCCATTTGATCAGGGAACTTTCGTTTGACAATAGAGACTGCAAGAGGTAAGTTTTCCATCCGAATACTTGAATGTTTGAGATGAAACTGATGATGTTGTGTTGTGCTTGAGAATGAATAAAATGTAGTTGTGTATATTGAATTTTGCGTGTCATTTATTTGGCTTATTGAATCTACATACATTACTACATTATCATTGTTTGAATCCTCCATTATCACCCTCGACTGAACCCTTCGACCCTCACCATCACCATACTGCCAAACCAGAATCCAAACACACAGAACACCATAAATAGTTATGTTTTATGGAACACACCCACACGTAGCTGCCATTTTCGTTCTCGGTTTTTCTCCACTCCATTCACCAAAAACAGCCCATCCCATACGATCACCAACAGGCATCATCACCTTCGCCTGCGCGTTCTGCCTGCACAAATACACATAAACACCTAATTCCTCCATTGTCATTTTCACACCCAACCACAAGAACAGAGAATAGAAACCCAAATTCCAGTGCCAAACACTTAAGCCTCACATACCTTAATCATCCATATCTAATCATATCGGAGAGATGAGCAAAGGAGTAGAAACCCTCGCTGGCGAGGCCGTCGGCGATTTAGAGCTTTAAACGGAAGACGTGCTAACGGCAGCGACCTTGGGTGTCGCACAGAGGCTGTTCGAGACGATATGCGAAGAGAAAGCAAAGGCCGAGCATTCCTGGGTTCTCGACGACGACGCCCCTAAGAATAGGATTTCGCCGGTGATGTCTCCGACGGCAGTGAGACGATGCAGTGGCCACGGGTATGGCAGTTCTTGGCTTCTGAGTGAGGAGCAGACGCACCCCAGCGGCTCCTAGCACGGGCATCGATCTCGCGAGAGAGAAGGAGAGAAGGGTTGGCTTCCGGCGTCGATGGTGACGGCTCCGGTGATGAACAACATGGCCGGCGACGACTTTGGCTGACGGAGATCGCGTGGCAGCTGGTTCTTGGTTGGCCATAGGACTATTTCACATGAGAGGGGAGTGAAGGGTGACGGCGTCGCTGGTGAAGCCTCCGGCGGAGGTCGTTGGTGGCGGTTAAAAGGCAGACGCGCGTCCAGGCCTGGAGTTGTGTTGGTGGTGTCGAGAAGAAGAGATGCCATGGTGAGGGGAAGAAGCTTTAGCTTCTGTTAGGGTTTTCTGAAAAAGAAAAAGGGGCTGCAGGCCTTGAACTCTATTACCACGCGTACCCCCTTTTTACCTCATCCACCCCTCATATGCTATGTTATGTTTCGTCCTTTCTTTTCTTCGTGTACACCCCATTTTTAATCCCTGCACCTCCATTTTGTGTTTGATTAGCACACCCCTTTATTTACTGCACGCACCCCACCTGTTACTTCATACACCTCCCACATGTGATACTCATGCACCCTAATATCTTTGTCTAGTGTTTTCGGGCTTGTTGTATTTACTTTGTGCACCCCCACTGATCACTCATGTACCCTATATTTTGTTTTCCACTTTTATCCTTCTTAGTTAAATTTCATCTTTTTAATTATTTATTTATTATTATTATTATTATTTATTTTTTTAAATAATATTTAAAAATTATAAAAATTACAAATATAGAAAAAAAATAAAAAAATGTTCTCTTTCATTTTATGGTGTCTGTCCGGTCTCTCGCACCGTGTGACACTTATTTCCTAAAATTACCAAAAATAGTTTTCTTTCTCTTTTAGTGTCTGTCCGACCGCTCGTGTCGTATGACACATATTTTCAACTAATTCAAAAATACCAAAAAATACAAAATTTTCAAAATATAAAAGTATCAATATTTTCAAACAAAAAATGTCGTTTTTAAGAACTACGTGATCCTTGTCAACTGTGAGATACGTAGGAGCAAGGCCAGTCCTTGTCAGGTTCACCTCTAAAAAATCAAATTTTTTTCTCAACTGTTTCTCAAGTATCTTTTCAAGAACTACGTAACCCTAATTTTTCACTTTAAATGAGAATACGTAGGACCAAGGTCAATCTTTGTCGGGCCCAAAAAATTATAAAAAAAATATTTTTGTTTCTCTTTAGCATTTTTGTCTTATTATTTCTTGGGGGGGGGGGGTTAATTAACATTTTGAAAACCACATCAACTTTGCTTTTTTAATTAAAGGTACTGTAGGATGCTAACACCTTCCCTACGCGTAACCGACTCCCGGATCCAAAAATCTGGTTTTTCGCAGACTTGCTTTATTTTTATGGTTTTCCATAGTTTTCCAAAAATAATTGTGGTGGCGACTCCAATCTCTTTTTAAACCCGTTTTATTTTTTCGGTTCGCCTTCCCGTCGCGATTTCGGTTGCGATAGTACGTTTTCTTTGTCGTAATTTTTTGTTATTTTATTAAAATTAATTAATTGATCTAGCTAGTAAGGAAGCATATACGAGTATGTATACAAGTATATACTAGATAGAGATGAGAATGAGAAAAAAAGTTTGATTTCGTTAGATTTAGATATAAGGATGAAGATGAATTTTATCTTTAGGAATTAGTATAACATGATGAAACTCGTTTTCGCTTTGCCCCGTTGCCATCTTTACCCCTAACACGTATTTAAAATATTTAAAGAATAATTCTGATGTATTATTTCAAAGAATAAGGTACTACAAGAGTGCTATAATTCCTAATCTGTTAAAGGAATAGGTGCACAGATTTGCTCACAGAGATAATAATGCCTAAATTATAGCTAATGTAATATTTGACATATCTTAACACCCCCACTCAAGTTGGTGCATGGATATCACACATTCCCAACTTGAATAGAGACTCATTAAACACTCTGCTTGACACTCCTTTAGTGAGAACATCAACCAACTGCAATTCTGATCTTACAAAAGGAAAGGAAATTATTCCAGCTTCAAGTTTCTCTTTAATGAAATGTCTATCAATCTCCACATGCTTTCTTCTATCATGTTGCACCCGATTGTGAGCAATTGTTATAGCCGACGTGTATTATCACAATACAAACTCATAGTTTCATTTTGTTTAAAGCCCAAATCTGATAGCACATTTTTAATTCACAAAAGTTCACAAACACCTAGTGTCATGCCTCTGAATTCTTCTTTAGCACTGGATCTTGCTACTACAGGCTGCTTTTTACTTCTCCAAGTTACAAGATTCCCTCCTACAAAAGTAAAGTATCTAGAGGTAGATCTTCCATCATCTTTTGAACTTGCCCAATCTGCATCAGTGTACCCTTCTACTTTTAAGTTTCCATGATTTGAGAACAAAATCTCTTTTCCAGGAGTGGACTTTAAATATCTCAAAATCCTCTCAACAACATCCATATGAAGCTTTCATTGGTCATGCATAAATTGGCTAACAATATTCACTACATATGTAATATCTGGACGTGTATGAGACAAATAAAGTAATTTTCCTAGCAGCCTTTGGTATCTCCCTTTGTTTATGTTTGCTGAATTGAGCATTGAAAGAGTTTATGATTCTATTCAATTGGTGTATCAACTAGTTTACTCCCAAGCAGTCCAGTTTCTGATAGTAAATCAATAGTATATTTTCTTTGACATAGAAAAATACCATGTTTTGATCTAGCTACTTCAATACCCAAAAAATATTTGAGGTTTCCAAGTTGTTTCATCTCAAATTCAAATGCAAGGTATTGTTGTAAACTGGAAATCTCATCTTAGTCATTTCCTGTAACAATCATGTCATCTACATATATAATCAAAGGTGTAATTCTTCTTTTTCCTCTCTTTAAAAATAAGGTGTGATCAGAGTTACTAGCTCTATAGCCAAAAGCCTTCATAAACTTGGTAAACCTTCCAAACCATGCTCTTGGGGATTGTTTTAATCCATATAGAGCCTTCTTTAATTTGCAAACCTTCCTTCCAATTGAATTTGTCATACCTGGTGGAGAATCCATATAAATTTCTTCTGAAATTTCTCCATGTAGGAAAGGATTTTTCACATCAAATTGTAGAAGAGGCCAATCTTGGTTTGCTGCTAGTGACAGAAGTATTCTCACACTATTGAGCTTGGCTACTGGTGCGAACATTTCTTGGTAATCTACACCATAAGATTGAGTGTAACCTTTAGCCACAAGTCATGCTTTATACCTCTCAATAGTTCCATCAGCTTTATGCTTAATTGTAAATACCTATTTACAACTCACAGTCTTCTTCCCTCTTGGTAAGGACACAAGATCCAAGTGTTATTTTTTTCTAAAGTTGTCATCTCATCAACCATTGTTGTAGTCCATCTAGGATTTGCCAAAGCTTCCTATATATTACTAGGAATAGAAATTGAAGATAATTGAGATACAAATGATGCATATGATTGGGATAACCTGTGAGATGACACATATTTACTAATGGGATATTTAACTTTGGCTTGGAGGTCTGGTTCATATTTAGTTGGAGGTTGACCACGGTTAGAACGGGGTGGAAGATTATACTGGACAGTAGTAGACTCAATGTTTGGTGTGTTGGTGGTCTCATGCAGACCAGAATCAATTTCAGGATCGGTTTCGTCTAAATTAGTATTATCAAGGGTAGGATAAAGAGAAAGAATTTCATGATTAGTTTCAACTACACTAGTATTATCAGAGATAGGATCAGAAGGTACCTCTGAAGAGTCAAGTCGAACTTGTGGAGAAGATTGAGCCAATTGGTTAGGATCAGAAGACACTGTATTATCCAAAGGAGAAGTTTCCATATTTAGGATTGGCTCAGTTCTGTAGAATGATCCTCACATGATAATTTATCTTTATAGTGTAATTTTATATCTAGGATATCAAACATACTAACATCATGATTATGCACTTCATTTTCATTGTCGCCCTGAAGTGTAGAATCAACTTAAAAAAAACTAAGCTCATTAAATGTCACATCCATAGAGATATAAAATTTATTTGATGGTGGATGGTAAGCACAATAGCCTTTTTGTGTTGATCCATACCCAACAAAAACACATTTTAAAGCTCGTTCTTCAAGTTTTGTACGTTGATGTGGGTGTAAGTGAACATATATAACACATCCAAAAATATGAGGCGGTAAAGAGACTATGGAAGGAAGGATACAATGACCACACAACACATTTAAAGGCCTTCGAAAGTTAAGCACACTAGAAAGTGTTCGATTAATCAAATAAACTGCAAATCTCATAGCCTCACCCCATAAATGAGATAGGACATTACCATCTATCAAAAGTGATCTTGTCACCTCTAATATATGTCTATTTTTTCTCTCAGCCACCCCATTTTGTTGTGGTGAATAAGGACATGTAGTTTGATGTAAGATGCCTTTGGAGTTCATGAACTCGATTAACTTAGTCTTAAAATATTCCCATCCATTGTCTAATTGAATGACCTTAATGTGTGTATTAAATTGAGTAACTATCATATGATGAAAGGAACGAAAAACATTACACACATCACTTTTATGTTTAAGCAAATACACCCAAGTTACCCGAGTACAATCATCAACAAACTGATAAACCATTTTTTCCCATTATGTGTAGATTGTGGGGCAGACCCCAAACATCTGTGTGGATTAATGAAAGAGGAAAATATTTCTTTTATTGCTTAAAGGAAACACATCACGATGACTTTTTTCCATTATAGAGGTTTCACAAATAAAATCAGAAATATTGCATTTATGAAATAGTGATGGAAATAATTTTTTTAGATAACCAAAAGAGGGATGTCCCAATCTTCTATGCCATAACCAAATTTCCTTTTTGTTTTTATCGTGTATGTGTTCATTCGCAAGACAAGCCAACGTTCCTTTATTGGTTCGTTGTGAGACATTTTCAAGATAATATTGTCATTCTCTCTCTACCACTGCCAATCTTCTCCTTGGAATGGATGTTCTGGAAAAAACAATGGGTTGGATAAAATAAGGCATCACAATAATGTGATTTGGTTAACTTGCTGACAAAGAGAAGATTACAATTCAATGTCGGAACAAATAAAACATCAAAGATTGATAAGGAGGGAGAGAGGGATATAGTACCTACACCTTCAATAGGAGATGAGATCCCATTGGCATTAATAATAGCAGTTTTAGAACAATTAGGGGAAAAATTATTAAATTTATGTGGATCACAAGTCATATGATCGGTAGCACCTAAATCAATTATCCAATCACCACCCCTAGTAACAACAAAAAGATTAAGAGCAGAGTTAGATATACTTGACTTGCTCACAAATCCGGCAACAATATAACTATGACACTTGGGAATACCTTCTTGCATATGGGTAGCAGCGGAAGTCCCAAAATCAAGTTTCTCCGATTGATTTTTATCGGAAGGAGCCATCAAAAATATTCAAATAAAGAAGCACCGCTTCCTATATTGTAGAGGATGTCGGTGTTTGACTCTGATACCATATAGAAAAGATTTAAAGAATAATTATGATGTATTATTTCAAAGAATAGGGTACCATATATATACATACAAGAGTGTTATAATTCCTCATCTATTAAAGGAATGAGTGCATATATTTGCTCACAGAGATAATAATGCCTAAATTATAGCTAATACAATATTTGACATATCTTAACAACACGCACAAAATAATGAATACAATTTTATATTTTTCTTACTCATAATATAAAGTAGAGTCTTATTTACAACCGATGCTAAAATAGCATTGACTAGACCACACAATTAACTAATATATTTTTACATTTTTCCATCTAATGTGGAGTTAGCGTCGTTCGATCGACTATGATAATGTCTTTGTAAGACCCGCATAATTTAATTAATTAATTAAATAATTAATTAATAAATGCGGGTGGGAAGATCATTTATGACATTAATTTTTGATTGGTATGATGTGGAAAAGTACTAGCTCAAATGGTTGAGAGTACTTTAATAGTCAAGAAGACTTGGGTTCGAGTTCTAAGTATGCCATTTTTGTGTTATTTAATTATTATTGTTTTAATAATTTGATTGTGCATGTCAATTAAGAATATAATATTTGAATTATATTAGTTGGCATCAATTATGAAGTTGTTGAATGGTTGGGTATTTATTTGACAATTGCATGGTTGTGTGTTCAAGCCTTGGAAAACTTAAATTAAACTTTATTTTTGCTAAACTGAGTTTTTGGAGTGTTTGGTGCTGTGTGAGGGAGCATAGGAGCCAATTGGTGAAAGTGCTAAGAAGACTTTTGTTGCCTTAAAGAAGAACTTTGGATTTCGCAAGGAAAATAGCAAGGAAACTAGGTTAGGGGAGCTGAATCACGTTCTATCTAAATTTGTATGCGTAATTGTATGAATATAGAATGTGTATGTATGGTTTTTGTTAAAATTGCATTGAAATCTACGTTTTTGGAATTTTTCCAGAAACCACCTAGCGGGCTACTCATAGCCGCTAGGCGGCACATGCCAGTTCAGTGTATTTCTAGATTAAACCAATGATAAGGTTTTTGATAGGGTTTGGTGTGATGGCAAAGTGATTATAAGATTTTCTTTAAGATAGGAGCATAAGATGATGAGTTGGCTTGGGTATGTTTATAAGCCATGAAAAGGGAAGGATGAGAGCGAGCTTAGTGAGAGACGCAGGTACTGCTTAGAGTAAGGTACGAAATATATTAACTAGTAATAGCAATTTGGCTAGACTGGAATTTCAAGTATGGATCTCAATAAAGTTAAATATGAAACTGTTGAATTTGGGAAACCAAATGGTGGAAGAAACCTTAGGAATTATCCAAACTCGTAAGTCATGACATGACACTATAAACTTGGTGAGTTTTACTTTGGGTGCTAGAAGTCTATTGGAAAATCTAAGTTAGAGAACATAAAATAGAAGACACTGTTGTACTGATACAGCACCTGGTGAGAGCGGGAATCCGCCAGGTGGTCTGGGAGCTGGCAGCGCCTAGCGATACGTGTCCCCCGCCAGGCGATTTTATTACTGCAACTTGGAGTTGTTGATTTCATAGGTGTGATCTACAAGGCTTTTAGTGATGCTTTAAAGGTGGGATTGTTGGTGTTCCTTGAGTTGTGGCTCGGAACATATCCCTTGAGTTGTGGCTCAGGATATGGGTTAAGCACGTGGTATTCCTTGAGTTGTGGCTCAGAATAGCATCTCTTGAGTTATGGCTCGGGATGGCGGATGAACACGAGGGACCCTTGAGTTGTGGCTCGGGTTGGTGAGTGTTGCCGGTGTGAGTGTGCTGGTTGTGGCCAGTACGGATGGGTCCAGATAGATTGCCCTCCTCAGTAGTTGACTGACGAGTTTGGTAGTCTTGGGTCGTTGCGAACTATGTTCATATTTGGGAACTCCACTTGGCGTTACGGTGTATGATCTGTAACATGGTTTCCCGCACGTGCTCTATCGGTTGTGGCCGATAGGTATGACAACAGGTCATCTTGAAGTAATCACTAGAAGAGGTAGAACACGAAAGTTATGGTTGTGGCCATGGTACATATTATTCTATGGATGTTTTGACCTGTTTAAATAAATATGTGTTATATCGGATGTGTTATTTTATATGTTATATTTGTTAAGCTCACCTTATCTGCTTGTGATTGGCGATGATCGTGTATGCAGTACACGAGAGCAGATGTTGTTGATGCAGGTGGCTCTGGTGAAGCTTAGCTGCGGAGAGAGGATAGATCGGGAAAACTTATGTTTATTTTCTTTGGTTTTGAAATAAGTTGTAAACCCTTATGGGTATTATTATAACCATTTGTTTTGGTGATTATGGATTTGAACATTGGTTGGTTATTTACTAAATTTTTAAATTTTCCCGCGTTTTGGGAAAAGGAGGTATTATTAAATGCAGTATATTTGAATTTATTTTTTTTATTTTATTAAATCTGTAATATCCTTTTGGGATGTTACAGTCTTAAAGTGAGAGGACACTATATTTTTGTTGCTAATCCATGCATTCTTGTAGTGATTACATTTAATTTTATTTATAAATTAACTACATTCTATTATTTCTCTTTGTAAATAATATATTGGATAAAAAAACACTTCCATCAATTATGGTTACAAAGAGAGTCGTTGGTAGAGACACGTGTGATGTAATTTACAGTGTAGGTCACCCTTATTATACATTTAGTCATAATTTTTATATTTAATCAAATAAGAAGAATATACTACACAAATAAAATAGTATAGGAAGAGATCATTTATTTTTATATGACATAACCATATTAACCATCTCTAAAGTGAAAAATTTGATTCTCATGAAGTTAGCATTAAGTAGAATTATTAATAGAGTGGAATAAAAAGTAAAAATTAATGTTTGGATGAATTGGGCTATGTGTGGTGTGGTGCTTAAATAGGGTGAAAGAGTGGTGGTTAGTAATCCATTATTGTTTTTTTCTTTGCAAGGAAGAGAAGAAAAGAAGAGAAGGCAAAAGCAAAATGGGTTTGAAGATGAGGAATATAAAGGTTAATAACATAGTTTTGTTGGAAATGATTTGCATTGGTTTGGTATTGTGTTCAAGTAGAGATATTGAGAACAATGTGAAAATAAGAGGGGTTGCTTTGCTCCATTAACTCTGGGCATTGTGAAGATAATGATCTTTGTAACGAAAAGTGCTTGAATGCTTCCTATCTTCGTGATGGCAAATGCAAGTACAAGACTTGTTGTAGAATATAAAACATGTCTTTTTTTCTTGCCATTTATAACACGTAAGCATCTCTTATTATATTAATGTGTCTTTTCTTTTTCTCTCTCACTGTCTTTATTTTATTTTATCAAAAACTAAACACAATGTTTAATCTGATTTATTTGCATTCCAACACAATGTTTAATCTGATTAATGTTTGAGTTACAAAAGCTTTCATGAAATTACATAAAATTTAGAAGAATGGGAAAAGCAAATGAGGATCGTGGTTGATTTGCTCAAACAACGAGGGGCATTGCACTGATAATAATGCTTGTAACAAGTTATGCTTCAATGTTTATAGAAAGAAAATTAAATCTATGAAATAAAAATATATGGTAAAAGCTTCACTAGGATTGGATTTCCTACATGAAATAAAGATGAAACCACTAACAATAAATTTATAATTCCTAACTTTAGCATTCACACCACTATGTAAAAAGCCCTTAGTAACCAGTGGCGGATCTTGACCAACATTGTTGGGGGAGCCAAAATAATACATCCAAAATTTATACATTTAATTATTGGCATTAATACCGTAAAAATGAATATATAACTTAGTATAACAGTAAGCTACATCATTAGCGGGGAATCAAACCACACTTAAAAAAAACAATCGATGATAATCAAACCACACTTAAAATCCAATTATAAGAAACACAAAGTATAATCAATTTTCTTCTATGTTCATAAAATAAAAAATTAATATACAATAGACTCATTAAATAAATTATTAAACTAATATTTCACTATCAAGTGAGACAAAAGATAATTACCTTCTTCTTTATTTCTTCGAGAATAGAAGAGAAAAACTAAGATATGAGAGCAAAAATAATAGATCTTTTTCTCTTGAGAAACAAAAGAAAATAGACATATAATGGAACCACAATTAAAATATGATTATAAAAAACACATAGTACAATACTTTTTCTTCTATGTTCATAAAATAAAAAAATAATATAAAAGAGGTTCATTAAATAAATTATTAAACTAATATTTCACCATCAAGTGAGACGAAAGAATTACCTTCTTCTTTTCTTCCTCGAGAATGGAAGAGAACAAAGGAGAAATAAGAGCAAAAATAAAATATTTTTTTCTTTTCAGATACAAAAGAAACGAAAACAAATAAGAATGAAAGATGAGAACAATTTGTGAGAAACTCAAACTATAATGAAAAAAAATAATAAAAATATCTTGATAAATCTTTTCATTCTTTATTATGTATGGTTTTATATTTTATTATTTATTACCATTAATTATTATTTTTATAAAAGAAAAGAATATTTGATTTAATATTTATAATAAAAAAAATCAAAATACATAATATTTATTATAAAAAAAATTTAAATACCTATCATAAAAAAAATTTCTAAATTTTGGGGGGGCCATGGCCCTCCCCTGCCACCATTATCCTCCGCCACTATTAGCGACAAGTTTAAACTTTAATAAGAATCCTAATGTCTTAGACCACTAAGCCTAAGAGAACAACCACATGTGAATGCTATTATGAGTATACTCTAGATTTTTAATGTACCTCATGCAATAAGTTTAAGATGATGACAATGGTAGTCACAAATTAACATTACTACTAAATGAAATAACATAGAAAAAGTAAAAGTACTTAAATAAAGTAAAAGAAACTGAATTACCTCCTATTAGGGCCTGGTCCGCAAGCCCGCAGAAAAAACGCGGGGCGGGCCAGGGTAGTGAGCCCGCAGACCCGCAATTAGGTACTTTAATTTGAAATATATACAATTACAATACGTTTTCTTTTTCGTAATTTTTTATTATTTTATTAAAATTAATTAATTGATATAGCTAGTAAGGAAGCATATACGTGTACGTATACAAGTATATACTAGATAGAGATGAGAATGAGAAAAAAGTTTGATTTCGTTGGATTTAGATATAAGGATTAAGATGAATTTTATCTTTAGGAATTAGTATAACATGATGAAACTCGTTTCCGCTTTGCCCCGTTGCCATCTTTACACCTAACTCGCACAAAATAATGAATACAATTTTATATTTTTCTTACTCATAATATAGAGTAAGTCTTAATTACAACTGATGCTAAAATAGCATCGACTAGACCACACAATTAACTAATATATTTTTACATTTTTCTATGTAATGTGGAGTTAGCGTCGTCCGATCGACTCTAATAATGTCTTAAAGTGAGAGGACACTATGTTTTTGTTGCTAATCCATGCATTCTTGTAGTGATTACATTTAATTTTATTTATAAAATGACTACATTCTATTACTTCTCTTTGTAAATAATATATTGGATAAAAAAAACACTTCCATCAATTACGGTTACAAAGAGAGTCGTTGGTAGAGACACATAGTGATGTAATTTATAATGTAGGTCAACCTTATTATACTTTTAGTCATAATTTTTATATTTAATCAAAAAAGAAGAATATACTACACAAATAAAATAGTATAGGAAGAGATCATTTATTTTTATATGACATAACCATATTAACCATCTTTAAAGTGAAAAATTCGATTCTCATGAAGTTAACATTAAGTAGAATTATCAATAGAGTGGAATAAAAAGTAAAAATCAATGTTTGGATGAATTGGGCTATGTGTGGTGTGGTGCTTAAATAAGGTGGAAGAGTGGTGGTTAGTAATCCATTATTGCTTTTCACTTTGCAAGGTAGAGAAGAAAAGAAGAGAAGGAAAAAGCAAAATGGGTTTGAAGATGATGAATGTAAAGGTTAATAACATAGTTTTGTTGGAAATGATTTGCATTGGTTTGTGTTCAAGTAGAGATATTGGGAACAATGTGAAAAGTGATGGAGAAGAAGGGATGCTTTGCTCCATTAACTCTAGGCATTGTGAAGATAACGATCTTTGTAACGAAAAGTGCTTGAATGCTTCCTATCTTCGTGATGGCAAATGCAAGTACAAGACTTGTTGTAGAATATAAAACATGTTTGTTTTTATTGCCATTTATAACACGTAAGCATCTCTTATTATATCAACCGTGCCTTTTCTTTTTCTCTTTTACTATCTTTATTTTCTTTTATCAAAACTAAACACAATGTTTAATCTGATTTATGTGCATTCCAACACAATGTTTAATCTGATTAATCTTTGGGTTACAAAAGCTTTCATGAAATTACATGAAATTTAGAAGAATGGGAAAAGCGAATGAGGATCGTGGTTGGTTTGCTCAAACAACGAGGGGCATTGCCCAGATAATAATGCTTGTAACAAGTTCTGCTTTAATGTTTATAGAAAGCAAATTAAATCTATGAAATAAAAATATATGGTAAAGGCTTCACTAGGGTTGGATTTCCTACATGAAATAAAGATGAAACCACTAACAATATATTTCTAATTCCTGACTCTGGCATTCACACCACTATGTAACAAGCTCTTAGCAACAAGTCTAAACTTTAATAAGAACCCTAATGTCTTAGACCACTAAGCCTAAGAGAACAACCACGTGTGAATGCTATTATGAGTATACTCTAGATATTTAATGTACATCATGCAACCTTTTTCCATCACATAAAATTGTTATTTCTTCTCTTTTTCTTTTTCCTAGGGTATGGTTCTTACAAAAACCTATCCCAAACTTATTCAATTTCCTAGGGTAGGGTTTTTACTAATACCTACCCTAAACTTATTCAATCTCATACCCTACGTTAAACTAATCTCATATCATACCTTCACTTTTCACTAGTGCAGTTTTGCTATTTTAACTCGTGTTATAGGCCTCAATTATCACTTAACCGAAGCATAAAATGGCACGGTGGCAATTTTGCAATTTTTTCCAACTTTTATGCCTTCGTTCAGTATATACCTGAGGCAGAAAATGCCTTTTTGCTTCTGTTCTCAAAAAATCGGTGCCAAAAGGTCTGATATGCCTCCGTTTTGAAGACCCGAAGCCTAAAAGTTGGCTAATATTTCAAAAATGCCACTACGATAATGATATTTGGCCTCGAGTGGAATTGAACCGATGCTAAAAATTGTTTTCTACCTCGGTTAAAAATTGAATCGAGGCTAAAAATTGTTTTCTGTTCTTAGCAGAACAGAGGCAGAATATGGTTCTAATATGCCTCGGTTCCAGAACCAGGGCAAAATGACAAAAATAACTGCTGCCAAAAACCCTTCCTGTACTAGTGTGTACAAGTTCTCTTTGCTAAAGTGCGGGATAAACTATTTTTTTCTTTAAAGGTTGATGGTAAAAGTATGAAATAATTACGATCAAAGAGGGTAATAACAAATAATTAACTGTTAGGTTGGCTAAGTGGCTTAAACATACCAAACAAATATCTTTATCCTTTCTAACCAAGTATGTGATTTCGTTAACTAGAATCAAGCAAAAATCAATTCATGGCAATACCCCTTACATCTCTCAACACACAAGCTTACAACACTCAAATATTCAAAAGTTTGGTCTTACTCTCATGTTTGAAAAAGGACTAATTTCATGTAATC
>Ga0214544_1009644_pt1 | contig 14941 bp, 9 predicted proteins | sample CNSS3metaG_FD_160074 | JGI IMG/M metagenome (GOLD analysis project Ga0214544, IMG submission 160074) | Root nodule microbial communities from cowpea collected in UCLA plant growth center, Los Angeles, California, USA - CNSS3 | ecosystem: Host-associated > Plants > Roots > Nodule | place: USA...
ATAATATAAATATGAAATAATATAATAATAATTATTAAATCAATAATAATACTAAGACAATATATAAAACAATGAATATTAATCAGAGATCAACAATTATAATAACAATAATAAATAAAAGATAAAAAGTAAGAGTAGAAATATCCTGGGTTGAGGCACGTATAGCGCTATCCTTATAGAGAAAACGCTCCTACTGCACAGGGCTAAACAAATACACAATTATACACAATCATATGTGTTTTAAATCATTTGCGTTTCTCTCCCAAGATACAACAACCCGTCAGATCGATCGAGTGCAGCGAAGGATCTTTGAACCTTATGAACACCATTGTTTTAAAGATAATATAGTGTTAGGTTTAAAGAGGGGGTTTCACTGGGGAGATACAAGACACCAGTGAGACCTGAGCCCAACCACATAAGGGCTCAACCCAAAACCTTAAGGCAATGGGTTTATGGGTCTTTATTCTTATATAGTGCTCCACTTTGGATTCCTAACAATCTCCCCCTCAAGGGTGAGTCCCTTCAACCACACATTGGTACACTCTCCCTCCAGCGGAAGCATCCCCAACCACGAGTACTCCTTTACTGTACCGCCGTTCTTCTTAACGGGACACGCTTACCTGGAACCCTTGCCAAGAAGACTTTCGATACTAGGACCATATTGCACTCGTTTGAGCCGGTTTTAACCATCGGCTCTAATACCACTTGTTAAGATTAAAGAGGGGATTTCACTGGGGAGATACAACACACCAATGAGACCTGAGCCCAACCATATAAGGCACTGACACCACTCTCAACCCAAAACCTTAAGGCAATAGGTTTATGGGTCTTTATTCTTATATAGTGCTCTACTTTCTCATTTCTGGTCAATGTGGGACTTAGACTCACACTTGAATTCCTAACAATCTCCCCCTCAAGGGTGCGTCCCTTCAACCACATTGGTACACTCTCCCTCCAGCGGAAGCATCCCCAACCACAAGTACTCCTTTTCTGTACCGCCGTTCTTCTTAACGGGACACGCTTACCTAGAGCCCTTGCCAGGAAGACTTTCGATACTAGAACCATACTGTGCTCGTCTGAGCCGGTTTTAACCATCGGCTCTGATACCACTCTGATGGAGAAAACAACAACAAACAATATACTAGAGAATGCAACGGATATAATTTCCCCTAACTTGCAAGAATCTGTGAGGAGCAATAATCAAAGAGCAGCAATAATAAATCACCAAAAGCACAAATAAAGGCACCAAGATTTTTAACGTGGAAAACCCCTCAAATCAAAGGTAAAAACCACGAGTCGTCCAGACCAAAGAAATAGCTTCACTATGATCAACAAGAGTACAAAAGAGTCTCAATCAATAGCACAAATTAGTGCCAACACCCAACCAAATAACAAAGCAACAAAGCTTTCAAAATGGAGAATAAAGACCCATAAACCCATTGCCTTAAGGTTTTGGGTTGAGAGTTGTGTCAATGCCTTATGTGGTTAGGCTCAGGTCTCATTGGTGTCTTGATTCTCCCCAGTGATACCCCCTTCTCTGTAACCCTAACATATAGAGAAGAAAAGAATAACACTTTTAAGAAAGTGTAACATCCCTAAGGAATATTATTTAAAATAAAATACTAAAAGAAATAAATTATCTCAAACGACGCATTAATGAAAATTCCAACGCGGAAAAATTTAATTTTATTAAAACATGCGCCAAAACTTATAACATAATTAGTCAAGTGTTACAAGTTTCCATTATTCGTGTTTATTATAAACCATAAAGTAATACATGTAAGAGAAAATCCTAGCTCTAATCCCACGCTAGCCCTCACTCCGCCATCTGAACATCCTCAACACCACCTGTATCAACATCTGCTCCCGTGTAACGAATTACACGATCATCGCCATACACAAACAGAAAGGGTGAGCTGAGAAAATAAAATAACAAGTATATAAAACACAAGATAAATCATATACCCATCTTATTCATTATATAAAATTCTTGGCCAAGACCTTAACCCCAAGGCTTTAGAGCCTTCAAATCACACAACTAGTTAGCCTTGGACTCGGGAACATGATGCTCACACGAACCTGCCCGCTCGTGGTCCTGTCCCTACGAACCTCCCCGCTCGTAGTCTTGCTCTACGGACCTACCCGCCCGTAGTCCAACACATGTGATCCACCAGCCCCGTACCTTCCCACACGTGGCATCTCTCAACGTGAGCACGGAACATACGAACCTACCTCGCTCGTATCCCCACGTGAGAGTAACTGGATATGAACCTCCCCGCTCATATCATCACATGTCATCCGCCATCCATGAACCTATCCGCTCATGGCACAGCATCTCCCGATCCAAGCAAAGCATTATTATTAGTTAAAAAACGACACACACAACTCATAACCTGCCACGCAAGCGCCTGGCGCGTCAATCAGTGCCGCCTGGCGGTTTACGTTCCACCGCCAGGCACTATGGCCCCCAACAGAAGCTCGCTGCCTTGCGTCCGCCTGGCAGATCTCACCTCACTGCCAGGCGCTAGCCTCTGCAGACCCCCTTAATGGGTCTTCCACCGCCTGACGCACCCAATCCAGCCGCCAGGCGCCGTGACAGTACAGTACCATCACTGATTTCACCTCTCTTTCAGCGTAACCCACACCCTCCTAATCTCTCCAAGGTAACAAAACAACCTTGGTTAATCCCACTCTCATTCTGAATTCCTAACCAGCCTCATGATCGATCGTGATACCTATAACTCCCATTCCCAATTTCCCTATCTCTCATACGATTCACCAATTCCTTCCAACACTATATCATAAATTCTCCAAATTCCAGATGAAACCATACAGTACCTTTCCTCATACCACATTCCCTGCTCAGTTGGCATTATCACAGTACCACACTCTCTACTCAGTTAATTTTGTAATTCATTGTACGCAAATCATGGTATTACCTCGAATCTTAATCCCACTGTCTTGTATTCCAGCGATACGACCCCAACAAGTTTGTTCATTCAAACCATGTGACTTGTCATTAAAATCTTATCCTTATTATTACAAACTAACCTTCTTTCAATCTTACCACCTCATGCTCATACCTTCATGATTAATCCAATTTCCCTAGTTATATGCTACAAATTATCTCATACAGTTTTATCAATAGTTGTCTAAAAACATGACTCGTCCAAGTCCTATTCCTTTCCATCATTTTCTCCCTCTTTTAAACACACAAGCCAGACCTGCACTCATCGCCGCCTAGCGGCAGGTAGCACGCCGCTAGGCGGTACACCAGTGTTCTGCAGCAGCGCAGACTCCCATTTCCTCTGGCGTACCCAATCCATTTTCCAGTTTCCATTCCTATCAATTCTAGTCATCAGGACGCAACAAACCCGTATTACGTGCTAGTTATCTATTCTTAATTTGATTCATAAAGGTGTCTCTATATTTACCCTCATGTGTAACCCCAATCGATTCATACACAATCGTCTCTCAACCTTGCCATACTCCAAATTGGTATTCAATTTCGGTCCAGCAAAGTATTCAATCGCACCCACACACATCAATCACAGAAACCACATACACACTTGTACAAATAGCATCAAAAACATAAAAGGAACGCGAACGCTGTCGCGCCGCCTGGCAGGAATTCATCGCCGCCAGGCAGTTCAAACCAAAACAAGAACAGACGCCCACCTCTGATGAGCCGCTTGGCGGTAGGGATCAAACCGCCAGGCGGTTTCTGGGAAAAACCCAGAAACCCAATCGAACAGTGTAGAAAAACAGGTGAAAGGCATGCAGTTTCAATCACCAAAGCACAATACAATGTATACGTATCTAAAGCATCAAAAACAACTCCCCTTACTTGGATTCCTTGCTAAATTCGGGTTAGTATGCTTATCCCTTCACCAAAACCTCCCTAGCCTTTGCTTTCCACTCTAACCTTTGCGATTTCAGCCTCACCACCTTACTCTATCAGCCCTAATCCTCTGGAAAACCTTTGCTTATGATTAACACGAACCCACAATGCTATTTTCTCCTCTTATGACCTTCTCTCTCACTATCACTCTCACTTAATTGCTCCTTTAGTGTCTTACACGAATTTTAAATGAAAAATGATACTAAGGCTAATCAAATGTTTAATTAACCCTCTGTTTTCCAGCCCTTAGGTTACCTCTCCCTTGGCTGCTAGATTTCTAACCCTTTCACATTCATGCACAAGGAAAAATTTGGCAAAAAGAAATTTAGTTCTCAACAAGGTTTGAACCCACACTCATGCACATACCCAACCAAGGCCAAACCATTCAAGCAATCCATATTCCATGATAACTCCTACAATTCTAAGAATTTATCATCACCCCACGCATTCAATATATAATTACACAAAAACACATAATTTAAATAACATCCAAGTGACACACATAGGACTCAAACCCAAGTCCTCACACACAATAAAGTACTCTCAACCACATGAGCTAGCACTTTTCCACGTCATAGCTCCTCACATTTATTGCTTTAAATGTTCTCATTACCCATCCTAATTAAATAATTAATTAAATAACTATTTAATTTTCCCGGGTCTTACAGAAAGACTCTAATGTTTGTTGTCTCTATTGTTATTGTCTTTTCCCACGCACCTATGTGGTATTTATAGGTAGAAAAAAGAGACAAAGAAGTAAATAATAATAAGAATATAGTCGTTAGTCATTAAAAACATTAACCCATAAATTAAAGGTCTATAAAAACATGAGTAACAGTAGAATTTTTATTTTTATTTTATATTTATTATATTATATAAAATATATATATAACATATATATATATATATATATATATATATATATATATATATATATATATATATTTTAGAAATTACATGTAATCTCTTTTCTCACGTCACAAAAGCGATCATTGCAAAAGAGACAATAATCAACACAAAGGACGATAAGTTAATGATAAAATTGAGAAGTCATAACAACTAAAAAGAATTCAAAATAAAATAAATGAGTAATACATTCTACAATTTAAATCACTTTCATAAACAAATAACCTCTAGACTCAATTTATCAAGAACATTTGTTTTGTCATGTAAAATAAAACCCTTAGTTATAATTTCCAGTATTGGTATCTGATTCTCTTACCTCATGATAAAGGGAGTTCACTTATACCAAAAAATAAATGGAATCCATGACTTCAAGACCCACTATAAGAACATTCACTCTTCACTACCTAAACTCCTTCCTCTATGTGAGTCTGTGATTTTAGTAGAATATAAGAATACCTTCCAATGGTGTCCCTAACGAAGGCATAACACTTGACTCACACATCATATTTTTCCTCCTTAGGAATGATACAACTACACAGTGTTAGAATTAATTGACAAATTAATTCTATTAGTGACTCATTTGAAATATTATGATGACCCAATTGTGATTTAATAAAATCTAAAGACTTGTGGGAAGTGATAATAAAATAAAATAAAGATAAGATAAAATAAAAACCAACTTGATGGACGTTGGTTTATAAAGGTATTGAGGTTCTGTCTTTGGTCATAAGGTTCTTTTCACAATAACTCATCAAGAACGTGCGAGAAGAGAAAAGAGAGGCAAAGAGATAGATTGAGAAACGGTGGTTCAAGAGCACATGAAAGAATATAAATTGAAGAACGCATATTCACATGATCTCTTATGGATCAAGGTTGGTGTTATATTATGTTTTATCGTGTGAAAATCCTAAATTCTAAAGATCCTTAATTAGTTTTACATGTGGTATCAGAACATGTGTTGTAAGATTTATGATTCTCCAATTAAGTGATTTTTGTCCATTATGATGTTTTCCGCTACGTGTATATATATGTAAAAGTATAATTACTTTTCATGATTGATTTTTTGGTCTGCAAGTCGCGTGTCAAAAAACCTCGTCCATGGCATGAATTAGTTTTGGTGAAATATGTTCATGCGTGATTTGTTTCAAATTGGAAAGCATCTTCATCGTCTTACGTGCCTAATTGAATTAGAAAAACTATTTGTGCATCCCTGAATGAAATTCACGTAAAACATTTACTATATCAAAGGCATAAACCTTTTGTTTGGAATTAATGGAATGAGTTGCATCGTACTGTGTGCGTGCTTTTCACTTACATGTATAAGTTGGTTTTGATGTCGATTGCAAACTGCTGGTTTGTGTGCTACTGTTGCAAGCATTTTATTAAGTGTGCAGTTGGTATTCAAACGTGGATAACTTTTAATTTAAAAGATAGTTTCACTTTTACGTATTAAGTTTTGGAATCCTATTAAGTTAATTGGATTCGAGATTTATTTTAATTTGCAATAATATTTATGTTTGTTATTGTTAAATGAGGATGCTATATAAAGTTTATAACAATTAAATGTGTAATTATTTATTTGAAATCAAGTATGATAAATTTTGTTAGTCAACAAAGTGACCAAAATTTTAAAGTTTTGTGATTTCAAATTATTAATGTTTTTATTTCAATTACCCTTACTATGGATGCTAATTTATGAATAATTAAATTTATGGGTTAATTGAAGTTCATTAATTATAAGGCATTTAAGGATCGCCCAAATGTTGATTAATTGTTCTCATAATTAATGAACATGATTGTATATAATTTTGTATGCGTCACTAGTTTTATTTATATATCCAAAGGTAGTAGGTGATTCTAGTTGATGCATATTTTAATTATCAATAATGTTATAATATGATTAGCATCATTATGTTTATGTTTGTGTATTATTAGATCTCCCAAAGGAGAACATTAGTATGCATATAATGATTGTTTATATCTAAATCTGTTTTTACGTTTAGTTTTATGACTCAAAGCATTAATGTTAGACATGTGTTAATTGCAGTCTCTGTTCTGGTATCTTTACACTCACAATATGCTAGTTCAAGAGGAGACCCGACTGAAGAACTTAGGAAGCCACTCTATTCAATATGTGAAGAATCAAGGAACTATTGGAAAGAAAGTTGTTAAGAAACATAGAAAGGGTAAAGGACTACTGAAGATTGACGAGTCCTCAACCAAAATCCAGAAGAAAAATGACAAATGTCATTTTTGTGGGACATCTGGACATTTCCAGAAGGACTGCATAAAGTGTAGAGCTTGGTTCGAAAAGAAAGGTGAGCATAATGCTTACGTATGTTTTGAATCAAACTTAACTGAAGTTCCCCATAATACGTGGTGGATTGATTCTGAATGTACGACTCATGTTTCTAATGTGATGCAGGGATTTCTTACAACTCGAACCGTAAACCCAGATGAGAAGTTCGTCTTCATGGGCAATAAAGAGAAAGTTCCAGTGGAAGCGGTCGGGACTTATCGTCTAATCCTCGACACTGAATATCACTTAGACCTTATGGATACTGTTTATGTACCTAGTATCACTAGGAATTTAATTTCTTTGTCTAAGCTTGATATTGCTGGATATTCTTTTAAGTTTGGGAATGGTTGTTTCAGTTTGTTTAAGCGTACTTTTATGATTGGATCTGATACACTTTATGATGGTTTATATAAATTGAATTTGGATAATTTATATGTTGAAACTCTTATGACTTTGCATCACAATGTTGGCACTAAACGTAGTTTAGTGGATGAACGATTTGCTTACTTGTGGTATAAACATTTAGGACATATTTCCAAAGAAAGAATGCAAAGATTAGTAAAGAATAAAATCCTTCCGGATTTGGATTTTACTGATTTGAATGTGTGTGTGGATTTTATTAAAGACAAACAAACTAAACACACAAAGAAAGGAGCCAGGAGAAGCACTCAGCTTCTTGAAATCATACACACCGATATATGTGATCCATTTGATGTAAATTCTTTCAATAAAGAGAAGTACTTCATCACCTTTATTGATGATTTTTCGCGTTATGAACTTGTCTATCTACTGCATGAGAAATCTCAATCAGTTATATAAATGAAGTAGAAAGGTAATTAGATAAAAAGGTGAAAATCGTAAAGTCTGATATAAGTGGTGAGTATTATGGAAGATATGATGAAAGTGGGCAACACCCTGATCCGTTCGCTAAGTTCTTTGAGAAACGTGGTATTTGTGCTCAATACACAATGTCAGGCACACCACAACAAAATGGTGTATCAGAAAGGCGTAATCGAACCTTAATGGATATGGTTAGGATTATGTTAAGTAATTCATGTTTACCTGTATCATTGTGGATGTATGGTTTAAAGACTACCATGTATTTGTTAAACAGGGTTCCTAATAAAGTTTTTCAAAAGACTTCTTTTGAGTTGTGGACGAGTAGGAAACCTAGTTTGAGACACCTGCATGTTTGGGGTTATCAGGCAGAAGTAAGAATATATAATTCGCAAGAAAAGAAACTGGATGAAAGAACAATCAGTGGATTTTTCATTGGTTATCCAAAAAAATCAAAAGGGTATATGTTTTACTGTCCTACCTATAGTACAAGAATCGTTGAAATTGGAAATGCTCGGTTCATTGAGAATGGTGAAACCAGTGGGAGTGAAGCTTCACGAAATGTGGAGATTAAGGAAGTTAGAGTACAAGTTCCTATACCTAGTACTTCTTTATCAAGAGTTGTTGTTCCACATGTTGTAGAAACTCACAACAATAAAGAAGAACAATAAATTAATGATCCCGAGGTTAACAATGAACCAATAATAGAACAACCACATGAAATAATATTAAGAAGATCTCATAGAGATAGAAAGTCTACTATTTCGAATGACTATGTGGTTTATCTACAAGAGTCAGAAAATGACTTAAGTATTGATAATGATCCAATTTCTTTTTCAGAAGCCATTAATGGTGATAATTCTGATAAGTGGTTAGATGCCATGAAAGATGAGCTTAAATCAATGGCACATAATGACGTATGGGACCTTGTGGAATTGCCAGAAGGATGTAAGAGAGTTGGGTGTAAATGGGTCTTTAAGACTAAGTGTGACTCTCAAGGCAATATTGAACGTTACAAGGCTCGTCTTGTTGCCAAAGGTTTTACTCAGAAAGATGGCATTGACTATAAGGAAACATTTTCGCCTGTTTCTAAGAAAGATTCTTTTAGAATTCTCATGCATTAATAGCTTATTATGATCTTGAGTTGTATCAAATGGATGTTAAAACTGCTTTTTTGAATGGGAATTTAGAAGAGGATGTCTATATGGACCAATCGGTGGGGTTCGCTGAAGAAGGAAAGGAACACATGATGTGTAAACTTAAGAGATCGATATATGAACTTAAACAAGCTTCTCGAGAATGGTATCTTAAGTTCAATGATACTATTGTGTCCTTTGGATTTAAGGAAAACACCGTTGATCAATGTATATATCTGAAGGTCAGTGATAGTAAGTTTATATTTTTGATTCTGTATGTTGATGATATCTTGCTTACGACTAATGATCTTGGTCAATTAAGTGAGACTGAGAGGTTTCTCTCTAATAACTTTGAAATGAAAGATATAGGTGAGGCATACTATGTGATAGGAATAGAAATATTTCGTGACAGATCACAATGACTGATAGGTTTATCTCAAAATGCATATATTAATAAAGTTTTAGAGAGATTCATAATGGATAAATGTTCAACATCTCCCGTTCCAATACAGAAAGAAGATAAGTTTAGTCTCATGTAATGTCCAAAGAATGATTTGGAATGGAAACAGATGGAAAATATCCCTTATGTATCTGTTGTTGGGAGTTTGATGTATGTTCAAACCTGTACGAGGCCAGATATTAGCTTTGCAGTTGGTATGCTTGGTAGATACCAAAGTAATCCAAGACTGGAGCATTGGAAAGCTGCAAAGAAAGTTTTAAGATACCTACAAGGAACAAAGAATCACATGCTTACTTATAGAAAATTTGATCACCTTGAGGTGATAGGTTATACAGATTCAGACTTTGCCGGTTGTGTGGATACAAGAAAGTCTACATTTGGTTATGTGTATCTTTTAGCCGGAGGAGCGATTTCATGGAAAAGTGCGAAGTAGTTTGTCATTGTTGCATCCACCATGGAAGCTGAATTTGTGGCATGCTTTGAGGCCACAGTTCAGGCTAATTGGTTGCAGAACTTTATTTCAGGACTTGGAGTAGTTGACAGTATTTCCAAGCCGCTGAAAATTTATTGTGATAATTCCGCAACAGTCTTCTTTTCTAAAAACGACAAGTATTCCAAAGGTGCTAAGCATATGGAGTTGAAATACTTTGTCATTAAAGAAGAGGTTCAGAAATGTAGAGGGTCAATAGAACATATTAGCACAGACCTTATGATTGCTGACCCTTTAACAAAAGGGTTACCGCCCAAATTGTATGTTGGTCATGTAAAGAATATGGGCATTATGTCTACTGGTGAATGTTAATGTTTTTAATGTTTATGTTACACTTTGAGCTCCCTAATGTATAAATTTCTGAAATCTATGTTTTCTTCTTTATGTTTGTGCATGCAAATTATGATGAAGAAAACAAATTATGTTATGTTATTGCTTTGTAAAATGACATTATGTTTGAACCCATTATGGACTTCTCGTTTTAAGATCATATTAAGGAGAAAAGGATGATATAGTAGTACATGGAAGGGATCATGTCGATCGAATGATGTGTGACCGCCATGACTCTTATTATTTATGTATCTTTAATTATGAATAATGATGGAACCAATTTATGCAAAGTCTTTTAATGCGCATTATGTTTATGTATTAAATCACACAATGTTATAACATCATATGAGTCAAGTGGGAGAATGTTAGAATTAATTGATGAATTAATTCTATTAGTGACTCATTTGAAATATTATGATGGCCCAATTGTGATTTAATAAAATCTAAAGACTTATGGGTTATTATTATGAGAAGTGATAATAAAATAAAATAAAGATAAGATAAAATAAAAACCAACTTGATGGACGTTGGTTTATAAAGGGATTGGGGTTCTGTCTCTGGCCATAAGGTTCTTTTCACAATAACCCATCAAAAACATGCGAGAAGAGAAAAGAGAGGCAAATAGATAGATTGGGAAACAGTGATTCAAGAGCACATGAAAGAATATAAATTGAAGAACGCATATTCACAGGATCTCTTATAGATCAAGGTTAGTGCTATATTATGTTTTATCGTTTGAGAATCCTAAATTCTAAAGATCCTAAATTAACGAAGGCATAACACTTGACTCACACATCATATTTTTCCTCCTTAGGAATGATACAACTACACAGTTCACACAAAATAGAAATATCATACTTTTCTCATCATAAAATATCTCCTTTAATCATTCTTACACTCCACAATGATTATCTCGTCAAATCATTCAAATATGAAATTCATAAACTCGCCTAACAAGCACATACACTAGCTCAATGACTAACCCCTGCTTAACGACTGGATGTCTCGCTTAGCGAGTCCAACACTAAAACCAAAATTCAAGTTAATTTGCCTAGCAAGACAAACTTGCTCTACGAGTCTCAGTCCTCCTGACTTTCGACCAAAACGAAATTTAGCATTCAGAGAGCGAGAGTCTACTCGCTCAACGAGCACACTTTCGTGACTCTCTGTCAAATTTAGTTTTGTTTGTCACCTAGTAGGAGTGGGGCTCGCCCAACGAGTTTGCAAAATTGTAGACAGCATTAACATGTAGTTGATAATGTCCAGCACAACCTAAATATTTTTCACATGTTTCAAATCAATTACTAACACACCTAAGACAATTAAGATCATCAGTTTCGGTCATAGCAAGCCATAAACACAGATTATACCACACATAATTCCAATTCCCACATGAACTTGAAATCTAACATTTCTTTATCTCATAAATTAAAATTTTCCCAAATCAACATAACAATTCAATCATACAGTTTCAGTCTAAAATAAATCAATAATAGAGAGTTTAATTACATAAATAAATAAGTAGTTACATCAACTTCCCTCACCTCAAAGAACACTTTTAAGCTCTCTAACGAATTCTCACATATTCCACCTACCAAAACCCTAGCTATACCCACAAGAAGATCAAATCAATGTCCAACAACATGGATGAACTCACCAACACACAAAGATTTCATGGTAGCAGAGAAAACCTACATGCAACTCTAAAAAAAATAATAGAAAAATATAGCTTAAACTCTTAGAAAAAAGGAAGACAGAAAATATACTTTAATCTTGATCTTGATCGGATAAAGTTGTAGGGCTCTCCATGGTGATTCCAGTAGTAGGCCCTCATCAAAGGATGAATGAGATACAAATGAGAACTCAAAAAAAGAAGATAGAAAAACTTGAAGAGTTTGTCTGGAGAAACAAATTACTGTTAGTGCTAATATAATATATTTTGACCCACTACGTTTTAAAAATTTTAATTTAAGGTTCTCACAATTTTAATATAATATAATATATTAAATTTGAAATAGATTGAACAAATAAATGTTTGTGTGAAAAAATTTATTATATAGTAGTGAAAACACGTGTGCTTACACATTTGTATTTACTTTTATTATGATAAAAATAAATAAAAAATTATCGTATGATTTTAATATTATAAATAATTAATTGAGTTTAAAAAATATATGAAAAACTCAAAAATTAAAATAAGAAAATGAAATATATTAATAAAGAGTAAAATTGACAAATAATTGTGTACATTAAAACAATGATTATAAAATGGTTGTAAAAGTAAATTAAAAAATTATTTACAAATTTTAAAAGATAAAATAGTAAAATAAATTATATTATTAAAGGGTAAACTAGAGATACTGAGAATTATGTACACCAAAACAAGTTATAAAAGTGAATATTCTTTATATTTATGTCAACTTTTTTTTATGATGATAAAAATTAATAAAATTATTATTATTATTATATCTATAAAATTTAATATAAATAATTTTTATAATTTTATTGTAAATAGTTATTTTAATTTTAAAAAGGGTTAAACAGAAAAAAAAGGTCAAAATAAGAAAATAATTAAATTTTTAAAAATTTTCACTTAAAATGATAAAATTGGTAAAATGATTATTTTAATTTAAAAAAGGATTATTTAAAGAGTAAAAGTAGACAAAAGAAATGTACATAAAATAAACATCTTTATGTTATTATAGTATAGATAACTAGTGAAAGCATTATGTGTGTGCGTCTATCCTTCTTCATGATGAGAATAGAAAATAATAAAACTATTATTACTATATCTAAAAATGTTAATGCAAATAATTTTTATAGTTTTATGGTAGATACTTATTTTAATTTTGAAAATGGTTAAATTTTAAATATAGACTATGATGCTCGGATACGATATGTGTATCAGATACAACATGTATTCGATACGTTGATACGTTTATTTAAAAATAATATGATATGATACGTGATAGATACATGATATATGAATATTGAAAAGAGTACAACAATTGTAAAAAACATAATAAATATATGATTGTTATTGTGTTAATCCAAATTAAAACCTTGATAGTTAATGTTAGTGACCAATTTAAAAATCAATTTATAATAGAAAATATTTTAGTTATCAATTTAGAGACCCATTATTATATATTATTAATTTTTTATTAATTAAAATAACTAATAGCAAAACTGAAATAACTAAAAAAATGTAAGGATACTCGAAAGTACTTTCTTGGCCAATGACATACAATAGTGATGAGGAAAAAATGTGATGTTACCTGCATTAGTTACTGACCGAGCCAATTGTCAAATAGATGTCATTCTCAATCAGGGAGCTTTGTTTGGCATTTGGACAATATTGGCTATGTTTTCAGGATTATTTTTTCTTCTTTTAGATTGTTCAATAAGTCTTTGTTGGGGGGTCATTCTATGTCTTGTATTTGCAACATTTATTCTCTATCTTTGTGTTTATTGTTCTGATGTTGATTTGTTAGAAGAAATATTTTCCATTTGGGTATGTTGTCTATTTAAATCAAAAACAATAAATAATAAATCCAAAATTAATATAAATTTAAAAACATATTACTTGGAAGAAAGTAATGAATGAAAAGAAGGACAAGGAAAGTAGTACATAATATGTACAACAAATATAACTAAAGGAACATAATGACATAGGAAGAAGTACCTAAATGTGTGAGTAGTAAAGACTACAATATTTGATTTGATGTAACAATGAAGAGCAACAAATGTAGATGATGACATACTGATTAGCAAGTTACTGAAGAAAAACAAAGATTTGTAATTAAAAAAATTAATTTGACAGTTTTAAAATAATACAACATGTTAAGAAATTGCTAAGTTCTACAAAAAAACACTCTATTGTGATGATAAAATAAAGTGATGTGTATAAATGTTGTAAATAGGGATGTCAATGGAGCGGGTAGGGTACGGGTAGTAGCTCTCCTGTACCCTAACCGCTGGATAAATATTTGCCCTATACCCGTACCCATATCCGTCGGGTATCCGTTATGCGGGTACCCGTCTATTTTTTTCATATCCGCGGGTATCTACAGGTACCCGAGGGATTTTACAAAATAAATATTTAATCATAAATTTAAATAAAATAAAATAAAATACATTACTATCATAAAATTTAAATAAATTTCAAACAAACTCAAGTCCAAATAATTATAAAAATAAATATAAAATAACATTCAACATTATGGAAATTCTTTAATTAGTGTTTTGATAAAAAAACTCACTTTCTCCGATTGATTCCTGAAAAATAATCAAATAATAAACTCCAACTGCCACATGCCAAGTATTCTTATTTTGATTTCATCATTTGACAACAAGCATACCATAAAGGTCACTGTCTATATAGGGTTTGGTGTATATGCCCAATTTCAAAGAAGGGAAAGAGAAGAATGTCAAGGGTGTACTTGAAAGAAGACAACGTAAAAATACTTGAAGTTGGAAGAATGAAGACGGAAGAAGATAAAATGTGCATCTTAGAAAATATTAGATCAGAATTTTTTTACTAATATATATATATATATATATATATATATATATATATATA
>Ga0214544_1009645_pt1 | contig 14939 bp, 22 predicted proteins | sample CNSS3metaG_FD_160074 | JGI IMG/M metagenome (GOLD analysis project Ga0214544, IMG submission 160074) | Root nodule microbial communities from cowpea collected in UCLA plant growth center, Los Angeles, California, USA - CNSS3 | ecosystem: Host-associated > Plants > Roots > Nodule | place: USA...
GTGCTCCAATCACCAAGTGCCACCTAGCCATGCTCTACTTTCTCTTAATTACCTACAAAACAAGACAAACAAGGATTAGCATGTTGGTTTAAGTTAATCTAATCTTAGTCAAAGGTCAACTTTGGATCAAAGTCAACAAGTCAACCAAAATAAGTCAACTAGAAACCAACTTAGGGAATTCAAACTAAAGTAATGCAAAACAAAGATAAAGGTGATGGAATAGAAGACTCCCCTCTAGACATGCTTCTAGTGATCCTTCTTGAGGGATCTTCTAAGGAGGTGGTCACGCCTTCATCAGGCCATACTTCCAAACACACCGAATTATCGTCAAAACGGACTACCCTGTCCAAAAAATTCTTCAAAAACCAGACCTAGCTAGGAGACTTTCATCTTGGTCCGTTAAGCTATCTAAATTCAGTATCAAGTACGAACCGCACGGCCCCATTAAGGCACAATGCTTGGTAGATTTCACAAATGACCTACAACACCAAGAACCCAAGCATGAATGGTGGACCATGCATGTTAACGGATCATCCAACACGAGAGGCGCCGACGTAGGCATCATCCTCGAAAGTCTAGGCGGTGTACTCATTGAACAATCCCTCAACTTCACTTTAAAAACTTCAAACAACCAGGCTAAATATGATGCCATCGTGGCAGGACTGCACCTCGCCTCGAAATGGAAGCCAAATGCCTTTTATGCAAAAGTAATTCCAAGCTCACCGTCAAACACCTCACTAGTGAGTACCAAGTAAAAGACGACCTCCTATCACAATACTACCACCTAGTAATGAACCTGGTGGCGAAACTAGAAGAGTTCAAGATCGAACATGTACCTAGAAGCGACAATGTCAGAGCCGACCTCCTGTCAAAACTTGCAAGCACGAAAAAGAAGGGTCGCTACAGGTCCCTGCTACAGCAAGTACTCACCACCTCATCCATACAAACACAAACGGAATGTTTCGAGGTCACCACTAAGGAGTCCTGGATGAGTCCTTTCATCACGTACCTCAAAAAAGGCAAAGTACCCGCCAACCAAGAGAGAGGATGGGTTAGGAAAGCGACAAGATACACGCTGATAGCTGGAGAACTCTACAGAAGAGGCTTCAGCAAACCCCTACTCAGGTGCATCACGAGCGACAAAGCATTCTACGTCATGCAGAAGATACATGAAGGCACCTACGGATACCACTCCGGCCCCAAAACAATGGCGGCACGAATCCTCCGGGCGGGATACTTTTGACCAACATTGGATCAAGACTGCACCAACTTTATCAAGAAATGCCAACCCTGTCAAAAGCACGGCCCCTGCCCCCATCTGCACTAAGAACAACTCCACCACATATCGCACCCTGGCCATTCTCCAAATGGGGAATGGATATAGTGAGACCCTTTACGCCCGGAAAGAGGCAAGTTAAGTTCCTCCTAGTCGTAGTCGACTATTTCTCCAAAATGGATTGAAGTGGAACCATTCACAAACATCACGGCCAAACAAGTCCAACGTTTCATTTGGAGAAACATCATTTGTAGGTACGGGATACCCCACACTATCATCACGGGCAATGGGCGACAATTAATTGACAAGGGCCTCGCAGAGTTCTACCAAACCTCAACATCTAACACATTATGAGCTCGGTTGAACACCCGCAAACTAACGGCCAAGCAGAAGCCGCGAACAAGGTCATCCTAAACCAGTTAAAGAAGAGACTCAATGTTACCAAAGGGAAATGGCCAAAAGAACTCACGAAAGTAATTTAGGCATACAGATGCACCCCCCAATCCTCAACCAAAGAAACCCCATACAGCCTGATTTATAGCACCGATGCAATGATACCTGTAGAAATCGAAGAACCATCCCTCCGCCAAATGCACTTCGAACCCGATCTCAACGAAGCATGCATGAACACGCACCTCGACCTACTTGTAGAAAGGAGAGAGCGGGCACACATCCAGGACGTGGCAACCAAACTTTGAGCAGCAAAAAAATACAACTCCAAACTCGACACCCGATCCTTCCACAAAAGGGGACTTGGTTTAGAGGATGGCAAGTAAAGCTAGGAAGCATGACGGCAAATTTTCACCAAATTGGGAGGGGTCTTTTCGCGTATTGCAAGAGGTAGGCAACGGCGCATATCGACTAGAACGACTATCAAGAGAACCAATTCCTAACACCTGGAACGTCTCCCACTTGAAATTTTATTTTAGTTAAATCATGTATTGACTCGACATTGTAATCAAAGATGTACTCTTTCCTAACCTGGCATTTTTTCCGTAAGGAGGGTTTTGGCCAGACAGGTTTTAACGAGGCATCTACCAGTAATGAAAGTTCAACTATTACAAGCACTTCTTTAACTAATTGCACAACCTCCCGGCCTCTAATCTAAGAGCCGCCGAACGATATCCAACAAAAACATCTCCCAGTCTCTAATCTAAGAGTTGTTGGTCGAGCGCAACTAGCTACCTCCCAGCCTCTAATCTAAGAGCCGCTGGTCGAACGTAACTAACTACCTCTTGTTTGGTCTAAGAGTCGCCAGTCCAAGACATAATAAAACTCTCAAACATCACTACCAGTAACAGTGAACAAAATAACGCAACCAGAAACATAGGAAACCACCTCATCCATTATAACACCAAGAATGCACAGAAATAATTAAAAATGAAAATAATTAGGCATCCGGCGACGAGCATTCGAGATTTTGCGCACCTACGTAACAAAGATCGTAAAACAATACAACGTACAATCACTCATTAAGCACTAATCGAACAGAAGGAAGTGAAACACATTTTTGTTTCATTAAAACCAGCAAGTCTTTACAAATATAACTACAATCTGCCAACAACAAAGTGGCACCCGAACGATGGTACCCAGATCTAACCAAAAAATAAAAAGCAAAAGTTCGGCGACCTCGCCCCAAGTAACTACAAACAAAAAGCAAAATGTTTGGCGACCTCGCCCCCAACAACCTAACTATTAATCAGCAACCTCGTCGTTAGCCTCCTTATCCACTTCCTCTGCATCCTCGGCATCCTCCTCACCATCCTCCCCCTCCGGCATCACCTCATCTGCATTGGCCAAGGGAGTCGTCACAACCGTCTCCTCATTCCCCACCATCATCACCTCTTGCTCAGCCATTAGGCGGCTAATCTCTGCGACATCTAGCATGTGATTATCATACACATCAAGACACAGAGACCTCCTTATATAAGAAGTTGGCTTGCCTCAAAGCCTTCTGGAAGTCGTTCACATGCTCAGAATAAACGGCCTACTGTAACCCATATATCTCGCTTGTCACTTCCTCTGCAGCCATCTCCTTCGCAGCAATAACCTAGTCCATTTCTACCTGTTTAGCCTTCAGCTTCTTCTCAGCACCATTAAGGCTTAGCTTCAATCTCTTTACCTTCGCTTCCAACTTCTTCTTTTCCTCAGCCCAAGACTGTTGGTCACTTTCTCTCAAACTCTTCAACGAAGCAATCTCCTCAGCCAATTTCTTTTTGTCCCCAGCACCCAGCTCCTCTTACAGCATAGTCGTCACCCTCCTACCCAACACGACTCCCCGGGCCAGATACTCATTCAACGCCCTCATCACCAACCCAGGATCAGCTGCCTTCACCATGCCCATCTCGACATCACTCATCTTGATCTCCACCCCCTTCCTCATCTAGATCTTACTTTTCTTGAACCCACCCAACTCCGGGTTACTCGACCCACTTGACCCCATTCCCCCGGTCTTAGCTAGAGCACGCAGCCTCTTCCTATCTTTCCCAACACCCTTCATTTTAGAAGGAGTCAGCCTATTCGCAGTAGCGGGACGATACGTATCCACAACTGGGCCAACTAGATTCGACGCTTGCGACTACCCCTCTGCCTTGGCCATGTTCCCCATCTTGTCACGAATCTTGGCGAAAAGATCAACCTCCCCACCCATCTTCTTCGCGTGATACGCCATTTCACCTACACAAAACAAAGTTCTTCAGATTAGTCCAACACCAGCAATAACCAAAAATGCAAGAAACATATCACAAATCTTTGGCAGGACTATCCGTCAAATAACAGCAAACAACCCATTTGCCAGAAACTCTAGTCGGCAACTTCTCAAGCACATCCACCACTCGCATATTGTCAGCGTCCAGCACGTCCTTAGAAATTGTGTCCAGACGAGCAGGTGCCTTAGTCCAATAAAACGGAAACTTAAGAAGCCTATTATCGTCATAATATAATAATTGCACGGTCGCCAGAATACACACGCGGAATAAACCATCTTTAAAATTCTTAAACGATTGAGTGAAACCGTCTAACAAACCAATCTTAGGACGGCTAATCACGAAAAGCCATGAGATTGGATCCCTTGGACGCATCAAATAGAAATACAAAAGATTATCGGGAGTTGGCATCAAATACAGCGCCTTGCAAATAAGCCTGAAAGCCTGAAGGCTCCCCCAACTATTCGGATGAAGTTGGGTAGGCGCCACGTTGATTTCCGCAATACCCCCATGGTGAACTCGTCAAAAGGCAACTGGACATGCAACTTCATAAACATGTATGCATAAACATAGAATAAATCATCTTCCAATCCCTCGCGACCGTGACACACAATCTCCACCCCCACTCACCCGTTCGATGGAAACGGCATTCATGTCGACTCCCCTCTCAAACAAATATATGTTATTCAACCAAGACCTAAGGAGCCTCGACCAACGATACTTCGAGAAACACTCCCTAACGCCCTCGGCCACCCAATTATATCCCTCCCTCTTCGGCCAAAGTGATTTTGCATGTTCATTGACTGTATCATCATGAACTTCTCTCTCCACCTCAATATGCAAGGATTCGGACGAAGTGCTAAGGAACTCTAACCTAAGACCCCAAAAACTAACTTCAGAATCACCGAAATTAGAACCATTAAAAGAAGTCGACATACCTCGGTACGCGACAGAAATGGAAGCACAAAAACCACAATACTTAGAGAAATCACAACAGAACTCCAGAAACCAAAATTGGGATTAAGAAGCAAATAAGCAAAACCATATTTAAAGACCATGTTCACGCCCCTTCATCTTCGCCCCAGAGTCTAGAAGCTCAAGGCCCAACCGCCAAAAAATGCCTCGAAAAACACACCCTGACAACACAAAGTAAAACCAACAATCATGTTCCTTCACTTGACACCCTGTCAACTGATAGTCACAGCGTTTCAATACACCTGACATCCTACCAACTAACACAAAGGACAGCCAAAACATAGCGGCCAAAGGCACCTGAAACATAGCGGCCACAGGCACACAAAACATAGCGGCCAAAGGCATACAAAACATAGCAGCCCAAGCTAAGGAAAGATAGCGGCCCAGAACTGACAAAACATAACGGCCAAAGCCAGCAAAGATAATGGCCCAGAACTGCCAAAACATATCGGCCAAAGCCATCAAAGATAGCAGCCCAGAACTGCCAAAACATATCGGCCAAAGCCATCAAAGATAGCAGCCCAGAACTGCCAAAACATATCGGCCAAAGCTAGCACAGATAGCGGCCCAGAACTACTAAAACATAGCGGCCAAAGGCTCGTGAAAGACAGTGGCACAGGCAGCAAAAGATAGCGGCCCCACCTCAACACAAAGAACACGTTCCCACTTAAGTTTATTACGTCACTACGCTTCTCTAGACTGGGAGGCTGATTTTCCAACCACACGACGGACCAGGGACAACCATACGTACCCTAGTAGGCAGCCATCGGCAACCCTAGGTCGCACACTCCACACCAGAGCTCTACATCCCTATCCCAACCACACTTAAGTATGCGACCTCAAGCAAACCTCTGGTCGTGTACTCTATGTCGAACACTACCTCTCACAACATACAGCCACCAACAACCACATGCACCGCGTACCCTATTCTAGATGTCCTCCCCTGCAGCATGTGACTACCAACAGTTCCCCAAATCACATGCTCTACACTAAACACTCCTCTCCAAACTACTTGCTCTACACTAAAGTCTGAGAAGTAAGCAACCTGAATCCAACTACCGCTTAGATAGTTAGGATAGACAAGAAGTACCCACCCATGGAGATCCTCATGACCGAATACCGAATAGCACCCACACAGAACTCACCCCCACAAGTATATGGTGAGCGGCACTGGAAGCCCACGAACGACTACCACCAACCTCAAAGGGTCTCCTGGTAATTTCTCTCCTGGATTTAGAAATGACCAAAAAAGGGAATATTGGGCTAAAAAGCCCATTTCAAGTAGGACCCACAGGTAAAAAGATATAAATAGCACATTGTTCTATGCATTGATTACGTATTAAATATTCTCTGAAACCACTGATATCATCAGCACTGACTTAGGTATCGGAGTGTCTTTTGCAGGCACACTTGTGTCGTCACCAGAACTTCATCCAACCACTCAACATCAGAGCCGTCCAGTAGACTTGTGGAGTACAACTTGGTCCCCTAAGAACAGTTTCTATGAGTTATGGATGAATGAGTACTTTAAATTCTAAAGCATGAATTAGGAGAATGAGCATCTATGAGATGGTGTTTGATAACAGGTGTGAATTTAATGTGTGATTTAGAATATGATAGATGTTGTTGATTTGAGAATTTCAAGGAGAAATTCTAAAGGATAAGTTTTTAGTGTGTGTAAGGGCATAAGGACTCACTATTAGAGGTATCCTGAAACTCCAATAATTATTCACACTCAGATAGAGCAGAATGGATTATGTCGTGAGGAGTAGCAGGAGGTCCTAGTCATTGGACTTGATCATGTTTTAGACATGAAGGGGACTTACCTTGTAAGTAGTTGGGTGATAACCCTTTTAGGCCGGATTCTACAGAGTTTGGAAACCACACACAAGTGCGAACCACCAAGAGGTCTGATGCCACTTACATAGATCCAGATAATTGAGTCTAGTGTCAACTATCTATTCAGTGTTGGTTTTGATTTAGTGATTTTGGTGAAGCATAAAGTTGATAATATGTTTATGAATGAATTGTATAATTCTTTTAATCACTTTAGCTTACCCTTTTATTGTTTTGTGTGCTTCCTTGGTTACTTCTTTTGCAATAATCACTTAATTATATGAGCAGAGGAAGATACATATGAGGATACTCACTCCTATCTTGGATAGCAGTGGGATGGCAACTGGTGTTAGTTTTAGCTCATGTTTTGTTTAGAGTTGAAAATCTTTTAACTCTATTTTTTGGGATGTTGTAAATATAGCTATCATTATTATAGTTATTTTGGATGACTGTATTAATACTCTATATTGACCTCCTTATATTATCTGCTTTGTATTATCATTATATATGATGTTTTGTTTAGTAGTATAACAACTATTAAATAGATGTTACACAGTCTTTCTTATAATTAAGCAAAAATATAAGTAATTTGTTTCGAGAAAATGATATACAAAAATATAGCTGCACAAATTCAATAAAAATTAATTTTATTCATTAATGCAAACGGCAAAACTTGCGAGAATACGAGATAATATTCAAATTCAAAGTGGCTTTTTACAATATATCATACAATTTTTTTTTTGGAAGCGGTGAGGTAAACACAGTATGTACAAATTAACACAAAATGTGTACCTATATACTCTCACCCTCACCCTCACCCTCTTCTCTCTAGCATTAAAGAAAATAATAAAACAAAGAAATAAAGAATTCAAGGCTATCCCGTTTCAACCTTGGATACTGTAGATTGCACCAAACCTCCAACACTGTTAAGTAGCTCCTCCTGGCACTCTCAAATAACATGTCCGTAACTGTAACATCCTGAACCTGCCATGCGGGTACCATGAAAACTACAAGAGTTAATTCCTCAGTCACTGACAGTATTTTTGTCAAGGGTGCCAAAGAACTCTTCAATCAAATTGGATGTAGGTAAGAAGTCTAAATCTGTACTTGGAGCAGGACATGTGTAATCATGATACCAGTCTTTAGTAACACAAGGATCCAACAAATAACCATGCTCCATCCCGTTGCAGGACAAATCAAGTTTTCCTTGCACACGCGGACTCTGATCACATTTAAATCCCTTAGCTTGCAAAGCAGAACTAGCATCACCAAAACCGTGAGAATGGCACGACGCCATATTGGCATCACACTCAAAGGACATACAGGAATCATCCTGGACAGCAATATCGTAGTTAAGAATCCTAGCACACCCATCGACATAATCGTCATGATTACTCAAAGACTCAACCTGTGAGTTCACCTTGCAATTTGATGATCTTTGATCAATCTCACTCTCTATCTCCGTCGTGTTTCCCATATCACGTCCAGTTAAACCAAGAACATTATCATCAGTTCCATCGTCACTGTTATCGTCTTCGTCAGAATAATTATCTTGATTTTCTACGTTGACATCTTCATCACCAAGAGATTCAATGGCAGAATCATCTGAATTTTCAAAACAAATAATTCCAGGGTTTCTTGTATTACATTCATCATCATCACTATCAATATCCAAAAACCTGGACCTGTTCTGAGTGGCCCTCCTCTGCAGCATAAAAACATTAAAATAGTAGCTGACTATTTCCATGCTGGTTCGAGAAGAAAAAGTGACTGACAAATGTTTCCAAAAGTTTCTACCCAATGATGCAGGATTGGTGTAGACAACCTCATGAAACATATCTTCTTCCTCTTCAGTCCAATGCTGTGCAACATCCTCTCCCATGTCACAAAATCCCAAGTTCACAAATTTCTCTTTCCCAAAAGTCTTCAACAAATTTTCACGTGCTTCCCTTACATGCTGTCTAACACATCTAATGGAGCCACGATCCAGGCAGTTACACTCTTTCCTGCCTTGTCCACACTCATTAGGTGAAGAATAAGAGCCAGAGTCATGCATTGAGAGCACAGAAATGCCATCGAGTCTCTCTTCATCTTCATCAACAGTATTGGCTGATACTAAGCCAGAGGAGGGACTGTCATAATTATATTTGCCCGCCCAAACAGGAATGATAGCTTGGTGATTTGGACCAATGGGAACTGATTTTCTAGGTGAGCAATCAAAGCCCAAATAATCATCATCCAAAGGAACAAATGCTTTCTGGGGAATATCAAATTCCAGACAATCTGACGAAGCAGATGATAATGATGTAGCCCCAGAACCAGTATCATCCTCACCAGAACAACTGCTGAAATGACCGCTGGTTTGAACATTCTTGTCACCAGCATACGGAGATCCCTTGGCAGCATTTATTTCAAGTGGGTCATACCATTGAATATTGTAAAAGTCATCTTCACCACCACCTATGTACCCAAATGAAGAATATTCTTTATAACGCATCCACTATCAGACAGTTTTCAATCAGGCAAATTACAGCCTAAATTATGTTTAAAAAATATGAAAATAAATTAAAACAAAAGCATGTACCTGTAATAACTGTCTTTGCAAAGGCCTTATTAGGTGTAACAATATCATCTAATGAAACCGGTTCATTGTTGCTTTCAAAACGTTTTGCTTTGTTCAAAGAAAGATCCTCAAGTTCATTAGCCTCAAGACACCTCTTATACCCCATTCTGATTCTGCTATGCAGTAATCAAAGGTTCGAATTAGAAAACAAATTTACCACAGAAATAAAGGCATTTCATGCACAAATGACATTGTATTCAGAGGGGAATGTTTGCACTAATGCTCAGAGTATATATGTTGAGATGGAAAGAAAAATATATCACAATTGTTAGCTAAGATTTGTGAACATTAACCATCTACAAATATGTTCACCACAAAAGATTGAGAGAATTGTTCCAATTTGAAAGAATCAATAACTAAAGCTAATAAGCAATATGAAGGAGCTAGAATTTCCATTACTGTCACCTGCCGATAGGTGTATCAAGCTCAATACATATCTCTACTTTTTTAATTTTCATCAAAAAAAAACTTAGAAGTACTTACTAAAATAATATATACGATGAAAACCACCAGTCATAGCATTTTATCATCAGCATTTCTTTAAACTTCGGCACAGAATTATATCACATTTACAGGACAAAGCATCATGTGCTAATCATTATCGTGAAATTACCACACTAAAGGCACAGCAGCATATGAAAAGGAAACTTACGTACAAATTAAATGAAAACAAATGAATTTTAAGCCTAAGGAAATACATAACGACAATAAAGCAGGGATGAAACAAATCATTCTCACCTTGTTAATTATTTCAAATTCAAACTCAAGACCACCGGACAACGCAGCACTTGGGAGAACAGTTTAGGGTCAAACGAAAATCAAAAGCCTAATTGGATGCGGAATTACACAGAAAACGTCGTCACTTGATGCCAAAAGGCGTATCCCCCAATTAAATTTCACCAATTACAATAGGAACAGATTGTATTTCAAACCTAACCGTAGATTCTTGACTCTCTCCGAATATTATTAAATTGAAAACAATTCGACTACTACAATTTCGTCGGGTATGAGAAGCAATCGAACCCCTCAAGTAATTTACAGAAAAACGCACCAGAAATTGAAATATCAGAAAACCCTAAAATTGACCGGTTCGAAACCCTAGACTCGTCAACAAGTTCAGAAATTATCTCGAATTGGGAGGAAATACCAAGCGAATAAGAACCAAAACCAGTAGTTTTGGGAAATACACAAGGAAATACAGCGATCGTGTGACCTTAAAAAAACTAATCGAAACCCTAACCCTAGACCACGACAGGGATTGATAAAAGGGTCGCAATTTCGGAATCAAACGGAAGAAGGTTTCGGGAATTAAACGAAATAGGTATTCGATTGAAGAATTAGAAGCAATAATTAAAAGGAAATGGAAGATCGAAAGGGAGAAGATCGAAGGAAGACGGCGACGAAGAGCCAGGTACGGTTCGTGCTTTTCATTACGACATGGTCGGATATGAATGTCGGGCTGAAATACTCTCTTGGGTTGGGCCTCAAACAACCGAGCCGCAAAAACTGCCCAGTATTAAACTCTAATTACACCCCTTTTCCTTAGAGGAAAAAGAAAAAATTCAAAAGGTCAGAATTGTTATAAAAATTTATTTTAGATTTTCTTTTTGAAAACTTGATTAATTGGTGAAAACAATTATTTGTATACTCAAGGAATAAGGTAATTAAAGTGGAGGGTGAGATTTTCTTTTAAGAAGATTTTCTTTACACAACAGTATATATTATATTCGTATAATATTTTTTTATTCATCCAATTATTTATTTTATTTTTTATCTCTATTTTTTTTTGATAAAAAATCAACTCCGTACTATAAACTAAGAAATTGTCTCGGAACGGAAAATAATTGAACAATAACCCCAAAAAAAATCTTTATACTTTTTAATTTTATTTAGTTTCAAAATAATACATATGTAACATTCCAATTTCAGTAGCTTAAAGCTAATAAAAATAGGGAGTTTCATCATAGTTCCAAAACAGATAATTCAGTATACACAATATATTGATACAGTCTTACAAAAGATATGACTATAAAAATATATCACTTATACACTGAAACTAAACTAATAAACTCTATACTTAAACTGACCACTGCTAAAGCTCCCACTGAAAACCTCCTCCTCAGCCCTAAAACGATGGCTCTTCATCCTCCAAAAGTGTCTTTGACACTGCAACCACATCTGCTCCCACCGAATAGGTGATCATCGCAAAAGGAAACATACAGCACAAGACAGGAACACAAAAAGCAAGGGTAAGCTAATATGATTAAAGGAATCATGCAGTTCAATTATAAACAGAAATCATGCAATCTTTCTCTTTATCACCAGAATCATATAGACCACCACAACACATATACATGACTATAGACTCAATATCCGGATTATGTAAGCGACATCGGATCTCTTGGTGGCTTGCACCTGTGACGGTTCTCAAACTCTCCAGAGTTTGGACACAAAGGGTTATCACTCAACCACTCCCAAGGTAAGTCCCCTTCACGTCTGTGACTGAATCGGGTCCACAGACTAGGACCTCCTGCTACTCCTCCTGACATAATCCATTATGCTTTACATGAGCCTTAATGGTTATAGGAGCGTCAGGATACCAACAAAAACTTAGTCTTTATGTCTTTACATACACTAAAACATTCCTCTTAGAATTTCCCTTGAAATCCTAGTTCAACACTTCTTCTCATATTCTAACTTCATGCAATTTCACCACACATATTATCAGTCATAACAATTTATGCATATCGTAACTAAGTTCACATTTTAACATTTAAACATAGCTTCATCCATTAGAAACAGAGAAATAACACTCAGCTACAGAGGTTCTCGCCCAAGTTGGAAGGTCTCGCCCAGGCGAAAGGGCTCTCTCGCTTAGGCGGGTCATTCTCGCCTGAGCGAGACTCGAAACAGAGAACAACCCAAACTCTGCTGGGCGAATTCTCGCTCAGGCTAAGCTGTCTCGCTTAGACGAGAGTGACTCTCGCTCAAGCGAGACTGGCTCGCCTAGGCGAGATCTCGCACAGAAACAGGGGATAAGTTTCTGGTGTTTTCGCTCAGGCGAGAGCTGCTCGCTTAGGCAAAAATACCAAATTCCCAATCTATTCTCACATGCAACAGTAAAGAAATCTAGCACAATCCAAGCATACACTCAATTACACAGTTCAAGCACTCATACAACAATCAATCATGCAATTCAAAGTCATCAGAATAATTTCTATACGAATTCAAGTAAAACAGTTAGCTTCCCTTACTTGTTATCCTGTTTAGACAGTTTTATAAACGTCAACGCCTTAAAAATGTCAACACCTCTAACTCTACAGGATGCTCTATCTACACATAGAAACATCACAAGAACGATCAGGACATACCGTTATGATCACTGATCAGCAGAGACTCGTACTGATGATTAAAACGTCGCATGCAAGCGGAAAAGGGCTTGCATGCAACAAAAAATAGAAAAAGACTAAAAAGAGAGAGAAAACTTAATTTACGCGAACGGAGAAACTGATCGGTCCAATTTGAAGAGCTCGCCGAGAGGATCAATCCTACGGTCTCGGTTCTTCAATCAGACGACCAAAGAGACAGAACCTCTAGAGAGAAGTCAGAAGACTCTAGAAAAGTAATTTCTAGAGAGATCGTATGTTTTAAAGTAATGAAACTTGTTTATAACAATTCTATTTATACTAAAACCTTTTCATATTAAAATAATCGAGTCTTACTATTTTTAAATCACTATCATTTTTAAAACATCATTTTATAGGACCTTACAAAAATATATATATAAAAGAGCCATAAATCCTAAGGGACAACTTATTGGTGTTTGTTCACCCTCAAAAATTAATGACAAGGAATTAACATTCTTACTCTTATGGTAACTGTAATTTAAAACATTTCTGACACTATTTATCATTTAACGTTATCCTTTTTTTTTGTAGTAACATCAATTAAACCCTATTAAAATGATTTTGTCATAATTTTAGCTCTCCTACATATTTTTATTTCCACGTAATTTTACAGATAATTAATTTCTGGTTGATTTTGAAACTCGCAAGGAATTTTTAACGAATTTATCTACAATAAATGTAGATTTGTTTTTCATAGCAACGTCCGTGAATTTCCGTGAAAAAAAATACACAGGTAATTTTCTTACGATATATCCATAGGTAATTTTATATATAGATAAAGAAAATGCAGCATACAGATCTAGCAGAGGAAAATATATAGAAAATTTCCGTAACTAAATACCAGGTTTTTTAGTGAGAGAAAAATTGTAGATTAACCCGTAGAAAAACTTTACAAAAGGATTTTAGACAAACCACAAATATTCATATAAATTCTTTTTTAAAATAATAGATACAGAACTTTGAAATTTTCAATATACATATTCTTCTGTTGCAATATACTAATAATTTTATTTAGATTGTGGAATATTAATACAATATTATTATTTGCGTCGGTGGAAAATTTTCAATAGTCTTCCAAAAAGAAAAATACGTAAGAATACTAAACCTAACAAATTGATTAGACAGATAAAGGTGGCGAAAAAGTCAACCTATATTTAAACGGGTTAATTATGTTTTTCTCCCTCACCTATTGCTAATTTTTGGTTTTAGTTCCTCACCTAACGTTTGCACTATTTCAATCCTTGACGTTTTGAATTGGATGGAATTAGTCCTCAATTTTAAACTCCGTTAATTTCAATTGATACCTGTCAAATAGAATGGCACGGATCCGGTTCTCAGTTGACTTAAAAGTGACAAAAATCAACACGTGGGCTCCACCACCTTATGCATTCACGGATGGCCTTAATGGAAAGAGAAAAGAGAGAGAAAGATTCTAAAAGAAGTGGGATAATACCCACACATTCAACACTTCACCATAGTACACATGCAGACCACAACTTCACCTGAAATAAAATAAGGAAGAAAGAGAAAAGAATTATAAGAACCCACTCTCCTCCCACAAAGTGAAGAAAACTAAACCAACCCATGCAATTCTCCAATAACAAAACCAAATCATACTGCCCGAAAGGAATCCGTGAATTCCATTGCACCCCATGAACATGCCCTCTGCAGTTTATTATAAAAGGTAAGCCAAAAGAGGAAAAAAAATAAAATAAAAGAACCACCGCATGAACCCATGCAAACCAAATCATACTGCTGCACCATGAACCCACTTCTGCACCATGAACCCGCTGCTGCACCGTGTATATTCATGAACACTACACGTCACCGAGTCGCCGGCAGCCACTCCTCCGGAAATGCAGCCCTCACACAGGCAGCCACCATCCACGTCTGCACCAACTCTGCAAGGTTCCTCTCCAGCAGTTGCAGCCCCAAGTGTTCTGTGGTTCTTCTTTTGATTCATACATGTTTTGTGTTGTGGCAGGTGCTAAGCTTTAAAGGAGGGACAAAAAATAACCTCAACCTCCTCCTCCAAACTCCTAGTGGACCCCACCAATTCCTCCTCCTCCACCTCCTTCTGAAACCACTCCCGACTCTTCTTCCCGTAGTGCTCCCTC
>Ga0214544_1009646_pt1 | contig 14933 bp, 9 predicted proteins | sample CNSS3metaG_FD_160074 | JGI IMG/M metagenome (GOLD analysis project Ga0214544, IMG submission 160074) | Root nodule microbial communities from cowpea collected in UCLA plant growth center, Los Angeles, California, USA - CNSS3 | ecosystem: Host-associated > Plants > Roots > Nodule | place: USA...
AATTACGTCTTATGATCAATTTACATTCGACTTCTCCCCGTGGTCCGTGTAGAACAATAGATCTAAGACCACTGATTTTAAAATAAGTGGCAAATTCTTTTTTCAAATACTGCAACAAAAAGGAAAATATATCTTACTTATTAAGAATCCATGTAAATAAATAATCCAAAAAAATAAAAACTAACCAAGTGGCTGGCTCGACAGTAGTATGTTGATAGTTGAACTTCAAAATGCTTTAAGTTTGAAGTATGTAGAGGACGACGAATAGAAAGATGGTTGAAGAAGTTGGCTTTCAATGTTGAGTCGCAAACACATTTAGAGACGTTTAGTTGGAAAGACGAATTTCCAAAATATTTGAAGACAACCAATTTGTCAGACTCATCTAAATAAAAAGAGATTAAATCATTCCAGCCTTGGGTGATCATTGGAGTGTGAATATTCATGTTGTACGTAACATTATGAACATTCCTGTCGTAATCAACAATGGTCAACTGTGAACCAAGTTCCTTCATATTACGTATTATGAAGAGTCGGTCGACGTGTCCAAAATCCTTCAAAGATAAGGAAGTTTAGAATAAAGAAATACAAACAAAAAATACAAAGGAATGTGAAGGAATAAAAAAAAACCTGGTCTTTTAAAAACATAGTCACGAAACCGCCAAGCATTTTGCCAGAAAGTATGGCTTGTGGTGTGTGCACGGATTCCATTGTTTGAGAAAAGAGTGGGTATGAAGAATAATTTCAAGAGAAGATAATGGGTCACATAAAAGAAATAAGATTTGTCAGTATGTAGACGCCAATATATAGAAAGAGAAAACGAAAAGTCATTACTGTTGCAAATATATAGAAAGAGAAAAGGATAAGTCATTCCTTTTGGTAGGGTCCGTACTTACAGGTGAAGCGTGCATCATAATTTTTTCAATTAATTATGAATATAAAAGTGAAAAAAAAGTACGACTTAAAAGATAATAGGGTTGAAATAATAAAATAAATAAATAATTACAATTACAAATTTAAGATTTGTGAACTGTTTTTTTGACCTAAATTAAAATATCTCAAAATATTTGAAATGTCATGAAAAATGGAAAGTGGCAATCAGAACAGAATACACAGAGTTGTGAAAAATTTAAAGAAGTAGTCGAAAAAAATTAAAAATAATAACAAATTACGACATGAACAAAGCTGACATGCATGTGTTGGTAGTCTGGAGATCAAACATTTAAACAAAAGAAAAATGATGAACATAACAAGATGAAAATAAAAAAGGTCAGAAAAAAATATAAAGCATATCCAAAATCGGTATTTTGCGGTTAAAATAAGATAATAGGGTTGAAATAATAAAATAAATAAATAATTACAATTACAAATTTAAGATTTGTGAACTGTTTTTTTGACCTAAATTAAAATATCTCAAAATATTTGAAATGTCATGAAAACTGGAAAGTGGCAATCAGAACAGAATACACAGAGTTGTGAAAAATTTAAAGAAGTAGTCGAAAAAAATTAAAAATAATAACAAATTACGACATGAACAAAGCTGACATGCATGTGTTGGTAGTCTGGAGATCAAACATTTAAACAAAAGAAAAATGATGAACATAACAAGATGAAAATAAAAAAGGTCAGAAAAAAATATAAAGCATATCCACAATCGGTATTTTGCGGTTAAAATAAGATGTTTGTGGTTGTACTCTTGATCTGAAGAATTTAAAAAACTGAATGTTAAGATGAAGCAAATAATCAATTACAATTAATAAAAAAAAAATAAAGAACCATAACATGAACGGAAAATCTAAGATGCATGTGTTTGTACTCGTCAGTTGAAGCATTTAAACTGCAGAAAAATGATGAACAAAAGAACATGAACAGAAGAAAGTTCAGAAAAAAATATCAAGCATCTACAGACTCGATTTATTGCGGTTTAAAAAAGATGTTTGTGGTTGTAATCTTCATTTGAAGAATTAAAAAAACTCAAACTTAAGATGAAGCCAAAAATCAATAGAACTGAGAACAAAAAATAAAGAAACATACCTGTTGGCTTGAGAAAGCAAACAAAAAAAAAGATATCGAGAAAAGAAGAACAGAAGAAGATGAACTGCAGAAAGCTCAGAAAAATAGATAAAGCATCGCCAGACTCGATTTTTTGGTGGTTAAAAAAGATGTTTGTGGTTGTACTCTTCATTTGAAGCATTTAAAAACCTGAAACATAAGATGAAGCCAAGAAACCATTAGATCTCAGTAAAAAAACATAAATAACCATACCAGTTCGGTTGAGAAACAAAAAAAAAAGGTTTTGACAAAAAAAAAGAAAATCAAAGGAAAATATCAGATGAATGTGTTTGTAGTCTTCAATTGAAGACTGTAAACAAAAGAAAGATGATGAACAGAAGAAGATGAACAGATGAAATTTAAGAAAAATAGAAATAGCATCGCCAGACTCGGTTTTTTGCTGCTTAAAAGAGGATTGTGGTTGTACTCTTCATTTCAAGCATTTACACACTGAAAAATAAGATCAAGCAAAGAAACCATTAGATCTTTGTAAAAAACATAAAGAAAAATACCAGTTAGCTTCAGAAACCAAAAAAAAAAAGAGATCCACAACAAAAATGGACAGATGAACGGCAAATCTCAAATTCATGACTTTTTAAGCATCAGTTGAAGCCTGTAAACAAAACAAACATGATGAACAGAAGAAGATGAACAAATGAAATGTAAGAAAAATAGAAAAAGCATCTCCAGACTCGTTTGTTTGCTGCTTAAAAAAGAGGATTGTGGTTGTACTCTTCATTTCAAGCATTTATATACCTGAAAAATAAGATCAACAAAAGAAACCATTAGATCTTTGGAAAAAACATAAAGAAAAAAACCAGTTAGCTTGACAAACCAAAAAAAAAAAGATATCCACAACAAAAATGGATAGATGAACGGCAAATCTCAGATGCATGTCTTTGTAAGCGTCAGTTGAAGCCTGTAAAGAAAAAAAATATGATAATGATGAACAGAAAAAGATGATCAGAACACAGCTTAGAAACCATCTCCATAGTCTTTTTTTTACGAGATAAAAACAAATCGATGAAAAGAAGAAGATGAAAGCATGATCGATGCGGAGAAACAGAGACAGAGAAAGAGAGAGAAAGAAGAAAGAAGGCCCTGCCAGAGAGAATGAGAAAGATAGAGAAAGAAGAAAGAAGGCAGTCGCAGAGAGAATGAGAAAGAGAGAGAAAGAAGAAAGAAGGCGGTCGCAGAGAGAATGAGAAAGAGAGAGAAAGAATTGAGACGGAGGAAGCTGAGAAGACTGAGGAAGAGAGAGAAAGAACTTTTAATTAAAACTTCCGATTTTAATTTCTTTTCCAATTTTTTTTAATACTTGAAAATGCTGAGAGAGTGACACATAAGCTATTTTACCTTTTGTAGATAAAAATTTGAATTGTGAAGTAGATCAGATATATTATTCAATTGAAAATTTTGCCTTTTGTTAGTTCCCAATTGTATATAGTATTAGATACTGAGTTGAGTTGAGTTTAGAGAAATGCGTAGGTGCATGCTTCCTCTCACTCTGCTGCACTGCATATCCAAGTAGACTCTTTCTTTGACTCTCCAATTCTTCCCACCTTATTTGTATTCTTCGTTTAATCATTTGTCTCTTTTCTCACCAATCGTACATTTTCATTGTGCTTCAGAAGCCGCTAAGGTCATCATCAGGAAAAGTCAATGCTACTTAAGGCCTATATAGTGTCAAAAATGCTAAAGTTCTTTTAAATATATTTTGACACAAGATTACTATAAAGGTAAAGTTTTTCTTTTAAATATTTTTCTTCTTGCTCGAGTCCTTCAAATGGATTTACTTATAGATAAAGGCTTTTTATTAATATAAATATAAAACTTACCATCATATTTTTGTTGTGTTTCACAGACTAAGTAGCATAAATATGTATCTTTCTTTGTCAAGAACCCGACTTTGAATGTTACTATAATCCAACCAAATTTATTATAAATGTGAAAGATAATCTTCTCTGTCATATTCAGACTAAATGAGTACAAAGTACATGAACAATCATTTTTAATCGATAAGTGCGCGAACAATCTTTTATACCCGCTTTACATGGTGACTGTGTAATCGATAAGTGCCAAAACTAAATAAAATTTCATATGGAATTCTGAGACTCATATTTTAAGTTGTGTTTATTTGATATTGATTTTTCTTAATCTAAATTCAATCATATGTTTTCAAGTTTTTATTTAAAGGGAATAAATTAATCTCTATTTTGTGTATTCTTTAGGTAAATTAAGACACAATAAGGAAAGGACTTAAAAGAGTAAGAAAAAAAAATCAAGAAATAGAGAAAAAAGAGAGAAAATTATCCCACCGTCCGCTCAAACTAGAATAGTCTCGCCTAAGGAGAGATGTTCAGAGGAAGATAATTTCTTGCGCCATTCTCGCTTAAGTGCCAAAGACCTCGCCTAAGCAAGATTTGTTCAGAGAGCCATCAATTTCAAGCATCATTCTCGCTTAAGCGAGAACAATTTTTTCTCAAGCAAGACGACCTTTTTTTACCATGAAGTGCCTTCTTGCTTAGGCGAGAATCAGCTAGCTTAGGCAAGAACTCATGCAGTATTTATATACCATGAGTCAAAAGGTGAAAAATACACTGGACACCACATTCTACAATCAGAAAGGCTTTGGGAAACAACAAAAAGGAAGAGGAAGCATATTTACTTTAATTTATTCTTCAGCTCTTAGGATTTCAATGGCTACCATGAGTGGCTAATCTTTTCTCTTGGGATTGAATATAATCGATTCAAACTTGAATGTAATATGGTGATATTTATGCATAACTTTTCTGTTTCTATTTAATATTGGTATTATTGTTCTATTCTTAATACTTGATTCATCCAGATTATAGACAAGGGAAATAAATGAAATTCAATCTCAACTTCTTTTATTCAACTTTCTCTAACTATTATGTTGCGATTTTATTACTTTCATGTACACTTAATATAGTTTATGACAATCAATTATATATCGATTTAGATAAACTATCTATTTTAATTGAATCTATTCCTCATGGGATCAACAGTTTTACTAAAAAAAAATCATTATACTGTAGTTGACTATTGTTACGCTTGCCAAGAGATCAACAAGTATTTTTGGCAGCGTTGCCTGAGAACATTGTTCTCTTGAAATTCTTAGATGATGGACAACCGTTGATGAAGTGGTTTTATAACATGCTTAGCGTGAGTGATTATTATACACATGTGTGATGAGTGAAATATTGAATTTGCTGTAAGTTATTTGAATATTATGGTTCTTAATTCTTAAAGTTATTGACAATTGAAATGGATACATGCAAATCATACTATAGATGTACCCAACAAGTTTTACACCCTTAGGTGTCCAAACTATAGGTCCAAAAATCATTCCTTTAGCAAGCAAATCTAATTATGCTTCTATTGCATCTTTTCATTTTGTTTAATCATTTATTTGTCAACAATCTTCAATGGTCTTTGAATCTTAATCCTCATTGTCACTCATAACATTTATCGCTATATCATATGCAAAAGTGTAACACCCCGATTTAGGGTGTCACAAGCGGTTATAAAACATATGTTTCGTAGAAAAACAACGGAGATGAAACTTTAATATTATCTTTAAACGTGTAAGTCAAAATAAATTTCCAGAACATTTTCAAATAACAATAGTAACCTAAAATAAATTACATTGCCTTTGATATTTATTCATAATGAAACTTAATGAAAGGAAATCCCGAGTTCATCCCATTCTCTCATCAATCTACACCATGTCTTATACACCTGTATTATCACCTACTCCCATATAACATACATGTTATACGATCATTGCGTAAACACACAAAAAAGACATAAACAAACAAATAGGGGTAAGCTAACGTAAACAATGATATATAAAAGATTCTAAACAATGATATATAAAAGATTCTTAGTAAAAGAATACTTTTCAAATAATTCACACCCAAGTACAATACTTAAGCATCATAATAACAACCACACTCTCAACATGTCACACATGAAAATTATAGATTTCCAACAAAATATATAACACCACATCTTGCGTAAGAAATAAAGTTCCATAAAAAATCCGTCAACTTACCAAACCATACATTCAAACAACGAACTTAATGAGTGGTTTTCCACCCCAACAAAACAACAAACAACTAAAACACCAAGCCCCTAATTTCATTCTATAACCATGCAATTCAAATATAACATACAACAAAGCAAAAGGCTTAACATTGACATTGCAACTATGACTATATAACTCACTGTCAATAAAATATCATTACATGATATAAGATACAAATTGAAGCCAAAGAACACATATATCCCATCAAATCCATGAACATATTTTGTGATATTAGATTAACAAAGCCTACACAGTTGACCCTCATCCAAGTGCACCCTGTTATGTAATATATCATATTATAATATTAAAGCGAGGACTACAACCCCTTATAGTTTAAAGAAAAAAAAACATAAACACACACACACACATATATATATATATATATATATATATATATATATGTGGTTGTTCCATCACACTACCAATGCACACCTGGTATATAGCAAAAGAAAGCAAACCATTCATGTGACCACATTAAACATGAATAAGAAACCCAATTGCATGTGGGCCCACGGGAAAAGATTGTAGTGGTATGAGTTTACTTAAACCAACAATCTTGACACTACCATTTATTAAGTAAAGGACAAAAAAAACCACACTAGAAGAGAGGGATTGCACTGCAACAAAAGAAAGAAAAGGAATCATGCTATTATGATGAAAATGTGCATTCAAAGGAGAAAAGAATAAAAAAAATGCTTTATGTGGGAACTGTAGCTAAGAAAAAGATAAAGAAACTTTGCATCCACACTCTTTCACATGTGGTCCCACCAAAGGCTTCAAGCATATACGTAGCACTACCAAAGTCACAAAGAACCATGCAATGCTCTTTCTCTCCCATCTAGTACTTAACGCAATTTTATAGGAAACCCACGTACAAAAACATAAACATGTACCCCTGAAAATAAACCTGCGACTGCATCGTACAAACAAACTGACAACACACTACCATGCACGCTATGAAAAAATACCACCAATGCATCAAACTGAACAATATTAATAGTATTAGAATCCACCATAAGAACAAGCAGACCCGCATGCATGGAAACGTAAACAGAGAGGAAGAAAACCACAAAATCATACTCATATGTACCAATACGAAAGATATAGCAGATTAGTGAAAGCAAGGAACATATGACATTCAAGGAATTCAAACATTTATGGAAAACATAAAACATAATCAGAAATCAAGGTCAAACTTCAAACAACAACATAAAGCAAACTCAGCTTCCCCTATCTCGTGTAGAAATTCTTCCAAGGTTTACGTTTCTCCTACAGCTCACCTTCACAATTCATTTCTATGGCTTCTCCTGGTCTCTCTCTTTCTCTCTAACTATCCCAGAAACTTTGTAACCTAACAAATTGGTCCAAATGTGTCGTTTCCCCTTATCTCCCCAAACCCTAGCCTTAAATCTCAATATTATTTACACTTCCTTTTTTTAGATTATATTAAAATCATGTTTATATTTTCAATCCCGTGGCAAAAAAAAAATGCAATGACTAACTAGCATTTAAAAGGAGGAAAAGAAACCTGCAGCAGCTAATGCACCATGACTTAACCAATAGAGGAGAGAGAAAACTAAGAGTTTACGGTCCCACAACAAAAGCAAAGGAGGGAAAAAAATGAAACAAACCCCAAGCCGTTCAGATTCAAACTCACAACCCTCCAACAAAAAACATCAAATAAACCACTAAGCTACAAAGCTTATCAAGATATAAGACGCACCACAAATTTATAAATAATATAAACCATATTAAATATAATATTAAAAATTAAAATCAATAAAACAATAAATTAAATCACTCACATATTCATCCCCTATTTCATAATTTAAAAAATAATTAATTTAAATAAATCAACAATTTAAAATCAAGAAATTACTTTTTTTCATGTGTTTCTCTTTATTCTAATTTTTTTCTTGGGTCTTACAAAAATAATTATCAATGTTGCTTCATTTTGGTTCCATATTATCTTATTTATGACATACTTTGTTGAGATCTCATCCAATTTCAGGTGCTTGAGATTCTTCTGGAATCGGATCATTAATTATATCAAATAAATTTTGTAGGATTTCTACCTTTTCAATTATGTCATCTTGTATTTTAGCTCATTTTCTCATTCGAGACTTTTTTTCTTTGGAACCAACAAGCCTACCACTCTTCAGGCATGTTATGAATTAATATCAATTCTATTTGGAGCATTAGCAACTGGTATATATGGTTTAGTTACCCTTTTTTTGTTAGTAATAACATTTTGTAATTCATTAACTTATTTTATAAATGAATTATTCTTTGAACTTCTAGTTCACATTCTTTTGTACGAGGAGCACAACGAGATAATGATAATGATAACAATCACAAGAAAACTAGCAACCACATTATATCACACTTAGCTCATTCATCACATTCTCATAAAATCTTAAATCATCACACTATGTCATAGTGAAAGAAGTCAAGCCACATGGTGCACTAGAGCTTATGGATCTAGATTCTGAAGATACAGAAAAAAGTTGGGTATAAACAACAACTTAAGCACTATGAGGGTGGTGAGGTGGAACGTCTCACTTGCGTGAACCATGAATATCAAGCATCAAGCTAACAAATGTTAATTGGTCTCAAATGCAATATCAAATCAACCAATTTTTCTAAGTAAGCAACATCATATTTAACACCTAGAATTCACACATCATGCAGCATTCAACAGATTAATTGCATAGGAAAATTGTAGTACAATCATACAATTTACTAATTCAGTGTTTCTACAACTCAAAAGTAGTGTAATTAGCTTTCCTTATCTGTGAGACAACTCAAACGACTTAGGGAATACCAAACCCCCCTTTCACGCTAATAAGATGCACAAAGCAAAACCTAGGAACAACACAAACATGATCAGGCCATACCATTAAAATCATTGAACGATAGAGACTCACAAATATAACTTAAACGTGCGAGCTAAAAATCACTCACATGAACATAGAAAACCATTGACGAAGAGAAAAAGGGCATAAAACCAACTTAATCAAATTGATCAGACAAAAGTGAAGAGCATGCCTAAAGGATCACTCTAGTAGTCTCTGATTTTCAAAGAGATGAACATAGGGTGAGAAACCCTAGAGAGAAGTGAGGGAGTGATAGGAAAAGGATTTTTAGAGAGATGGTGTGTTTATAAATAATAAAACTCGTTTATAAAACTTTTATTTATACTTTAACTTTTTAAAATTAAATAATTGAGTATCCTTATTTTAAACATTTTATCAATCCTAAAATACATTTTTCTAGGTCTTTACATTCTTCCTAACAACAAAAATGTTTGACCTCAGAAATTAGACTTACCACAAAACAAATAAGGGTATGAGTTCCTGATATCCTTCTCTAACTTCCAAGTAGAATCACTTGTTCTCATATCTCTAAGTTGCTTTGTCCAATGATCCTTTATACTAAAAAGTTGCACCTCCACTATAAGATCTTCTCTAACTTGGACATTGTCCACTTCTAGCACATGACATGGACAAACACATATTTTCTTAATTGAGAGACGTGAAATACCAAATGCAGGTTGACCAACTGAGGAGACATGACAATCTCATAAGTCATTGGTCCAATTCAACTTAAAATATGATATGGGCCAATAATTTAAGTGAAATTTTCTTGAACCGATAGCTCTTCCCAAACCCATGGTTGGAATTACTTGCAGGAAAACATGATCCCTAACTATAAACTTGATTCACATTTAATATTGATTTATTAAAAATGGTTTATTAACTTATTTGTAATGGACTGTATTCTTGATTATTGATTTATATTGATTACAGATTTAAGTTATTTGTAATGGATTGTATTCTTATTGAATATTGATTTATATTGATTACCGATTTATTGATACATTGCGGTTTATTTTCATAAAGTGATTTGAACGATGTAATAACTCAGTTTTTTTATATATGTTTTATATTTTTAATTAGTAATGACAATTTTACTTTTAGAATTATTAATAATTTAAATTTTTTCATATGTGTTAATTAATTTCCTCTATTTCATTAATTAGATCGTTAGTACATCGAAAATATAATGACTACAAATAATTAAAAAAACAAAATGAAATTCAAAATGGAGTAAATAAAATTCATGAAGATGTCAAAAAAGTTTGTAATGTATATGTTTAATTAGTTAATAATAAAAACAGAAAATGAATAACAAAAATAACATATATCTTTTTCAATTCGATCTCACCGTATTTCCAAAACAAAGTCAATTATTTATATTATTTACGATTCATGATTTCAAGGAAAAAAAAATTAGTAATCTTTATATTTTTATTAGAAAAAAATTTTACTAAAATACAACAGTTTCCTTATGAGTCCATCATGCGTCTAATATTTATATTTTTACAAATTCTACTCTTTATATATATATATATATATATATATATATATATATATATATTTTGGATGGTTTAGCCTATGTAGTTTTAGATTTACTATTGATATATATTTTTTATTGTCCATCCTTCTTATTTCTATGAAATTTATTCTTTACATTTTTTTCTATATGGTTTATCATTAATAGTTTTATACTTCATATTTTCTTTTTTTATTATATAACTTTTGTATTGTATAGAGTTTACTAAACATCATTTCTTTTATCATAGCATCTATTATTTATATTTTTATACATTGTTTATTTCATTTAAAATTAAATTTATATTCTTAATTTTCATTAACACAATCACACAATATATTATTTAAAATAATTATATATAATATATTTTATTATATATTTATATATATATATATATATATATATATATATAACTTAAATACATTTTTCTAAACAATCAAAATATTATTATCTAATTTTATAAAATAAAATATTGATATTAAATTATAATTATATTTTTTTATGAATTCAAATTAACATAATAAATATGTTATAATTTTTAAAATCTCGTGTTGCACGGATACAAATATTAAATAAAATTAAAGAAAATTTTGCTGCATGAAATCCTAAGGATTTATAAAGTAAATATAAATTAAGGGTGAAGCCAGCTTTTGCAATAGAGATTTTCTTTGGTGCATGAGATCCTAAGGGAAATCAAATCAACCATGTATCACTTGACCATTCATCCTATTAGTATATGCTTTAATATCAGATATATTAAAACAGTCATAAGTATGTCACATCTCAGATAAAAAAAGCAGTTTGGTGATTTCATTTGCCAGACAAACAAATCTTTTTGTGATTTGTATTAATGTTTTAAGAACTTGGATTTGGCAAGATTATACCAAAATCAATTTGTCCTTCCAGACAGATTATAAACCTTTTCTATTTCATATTGATGACATCATGGGATGGATTTTGCAAGCAGAAAGAATAATTTGAGCCATAGTAATAATTAAAAAAAAAATCCAATATTAAAAATAATAATAATAATAATAACTTATTATAATAACATTGCCCTATATTTGAGCCATAATTTTATATTTAAAATAAGAAGAATACAATATATAGAAACAAATTATTTACATTAAATTAATAAGAAATAATTAATATTTTTCATTAGATGTAATATAATTTTATCTTCATCATAATTTGGATCTTTTGAATTATTTTTTATTAAAAAAATTATGTATTTAGTATTCAAAGTTTAAAATATTTTAATTAAGTGTCTATAATTTAATTGTTTTTCATTAATAGTGTGACATGTTTTCTTATTCGACTATTTTTCTTACATATCTCCATATATTAAAAATAAGTTGTATCGTTAATATAAAATAATAATGCATTTAATGTAAAAGGATAAATGATTTTTATTATTTTTATTATTTATATCGTTATTAATTTCATTAATATTTAAAAGTTTAATAATTGATTTGATTCTCGTGATATTTTATTATATATTCTAATTTGAAACATATGAAATAATAATTTTTTTAAATAATTAATATTAAAAAAAGGAAAATATCTTTCATTTATATAAAATAATTGATAACTTTATATTTTTTTGTTGTTGTAATTTTTATTATTTTATAAAAATAATTAATTAATATTGATATAATAAAAAAATATATAGGTATACAAACCCAACATGGATATGGAATTAACGGTCATCCGATCGAAACTAATAACGTCTTGAAGCGAAAAGACACTGTATTTTGGTTGCTAATCCACCGATGCATTACATTTAATTTTCCTTGTAAAGAAATTACATTCTATTATTTGTAAATATCAACTTTATTATTTTAGTATACATAAATAAAATCATTCTTTTAATTTTTAATTCTGGTGAGATTTACATTAAAACTTTTGTTGACACGACATTAACATCAGTGTTAACAACAAAGAGTAAAAATTAAAAAGATTATGAAAATAGAAAAATCAAGAAAAAAAATCAAATATTAAAAAGAATAATAATATAATAATAATAACTTACTATAATAATATTGCTATTGAGCCATAATTTTAATATTTAAAATAAGAAGAATACAATATATTGAAATAAATTGTTTTCCTTAAATAAATAATGTTTTTCATTAACTGTTTTCCTTAAATAATGAACATTTTTTCTTAACCCTTTTCCTTAAAAAATAAGAAATAATTAATATTTTTCATTAGGTGTAATTAAATTTTAACTTCATCATGATTCGGATGTTTTGAATTATTTTTTATTAAATAAAAATATATATTTAGAATTAAAAATTTTAAAATTTTTAATTAAGTATCCGTAGTTTAATTTTAAATATTAAATAAAAAAGTATATTTTAATTAAGTAAAAAGAATATACCACACAAATAAAGTAATAGAGGGAAGAGATCGTCTATTTTATATGATAATATTAATATTAAACATTTTTAAAGTGAAAGATTCAATTATCATAAAGTTAGCATTAAATAGAATTATGAATAGAATGGAATGAAAAAGTGAAAATGAATAAGTTTTTACATGATGCCAAGCAGTTCGTATGGGATGATCCATTCTTATTTAAAATAGGAGCAGATAACTTACTTAGAAGATGTGTCACTACACAAGAAGCTGTGAGCATTTTATGGCATTATCATAATTTGCCATATGAAGGACATTATAACGGTGAAAGGACAACCCTAAGGTGCTACAATCCAGATTCCATTAGCCTACTCTATTTAAAGATGCTTATGTATATGCATGGAGTTATGATAAATGTCAATGGACTGGGAACATATCTAGAAGACATGAGATGTCATTGCAAGCTATCTTGGAAGTAGAGGCATTTGATTGTTGGGGAATGAATTTTGTGGGACCTCTTCCCTAATCATTTGGGAATGAATATATATTGGTAGTTGTGGATTATGTTAGTAAAAAGCAGTAGCTTGTCAAAAGAATGATGCCAAAAAAGTTATAAAAGTTTTTAAGAGACAATTTTTTTCTCAGTTTGGAGTTCCAAGAATTCTCATTAGTGATGGAGGGACACATTTTTGCAATGCTCAATTGGTAAAGGTTCTTTCACACTATGAGGTAAAACATAAAGTTGCTTTACCATATCATCCACAAACCAATGGACAAGTTGAAGTGTCCAACCGGAAGATTAAAAAGATTATGGAAAAAACTTTGTCATCTTCTAGGAAGAAATGGTCAGCAAAGTTAGATGATGCTTTATGGGCATATCGGATTACGATGAAGACCGTAATTGGATTGTCTCTTTTTTAGCTGATTTATAAAAAAGCTTGTCATTTACTGGTCGAGATGAAGCATAAAGTTTATTGGGCATTGAAGGTGTTAAATTTTGATCCCTCTATGTCAGCTGAAAAAAGAAAATTGCAATTGCTAGAGTTGGAGGAGATGAGACAAAATGCTTATGAGAGCTCTAAGAATTACAAAGAGAGGATTAAAAGATATCATAATCAAAAGTTATTGAAGAGAGAATTTTATCCAGGTCAACATATATTACAATTCAATTCAATATTTAGATTATTTCCTGTCAAGTTTATAAAGAGGGGGTTTCACTGGGGAGAACAACACCAATGAGATCTGAGCCTAACCACATAAGACACTGACACCACTCTCAATCCAAAACCTTAAGGCAATGGGTTTATGGGTCTTTATTCTTATATAGTGCTCTACTTACTCATTTCTGGTCAATGTGGGACTTAGACTCACTTGGATTCATAACAATCTCCCCCTCAAGGGTGAGTCCCTTTAACCACATTGGTACACTCCCCCTCCAGCGGAAGCTGCCCAACCACGAGTACTCCTTTTCTGCCCTTTTCTGTACCGCCGTTCTTCTTAACGGGACACGCTTACCTGAAACCCTTATCTGGGACCTTTGCCAGGAAGACTTTCGATACTAGGACCATACTGCACTCGTCTGAACCGATTTTAACCATCGGCTCTGATACCACTTGTCAAGTTTATAAAGAGGGGGTTTCACTGGGGAGAACAACACCAATGAGATCTGAGCCTAACCACATAAGACACTGACACCACTCTCAACCCAAAACCTTAAGGCAATGGGTTTATGGGTCTTTATTCTTATATAGTGCTCTACTTACACTTGTCAGGTTTTTACGAGGGGGTTTCACTGGGGAGAACAACACCAATGAGACCTGAGCCCAACCACATAAGATATTGACACCACTCTCAACCCAAAACCTTAAGGCAATGGGTTTATGGGTCTTGATTCTTATATAGTGCTCTACTTTCTCATTTCTGGTCAATGTGGGACTTAGACTCACACTTGAATTCCTAACAATCTCCCCCTCAAGGGTGAGTCCCTTCAACCACATTGGTACACTCCCCCTCCAGC
>Ga0214544_1009653_pt1 | contig 14927 bp, 7 predicted proteins | sample CNSS3metaG_FD_160074 | JGI IMG/M metagenome (GOLD analysis project Ga0214544, IMG submission 160074) | Root nodule microbial communities from cowpea collected in UCLA plant growth center, Los Angeles, California, USA - CNSS3 | ecosystem: Host-associated > Plants > Roots > Nodule | place: USA...
TGCAACCCAGTTCACATCCCTACAAACCAGATGACAGTATAGCCATCGTTTGGAGAGATGAAGGTTTTGATGATTCCGAGGTTAACCGTATCACGCTTAAACAACTCCGACAACAAGTAATGTAAGCCTTTTCAGCTCACACTTGCTTTTGGACCAAAGTTGTGTTATTCAATATAGGGAGTCTGATCTCTTGACTTTGATTTTAGTTCAGTCTGTATTTTTCAGTTGCACCAGTACATTTAATTTTTGTACTTTTTGATCAGGACAATTTGTGAAAATGAGTGTGAATTTGGTATTATTTGTTTCCATTCTTTTTGTTCTTGTATCTCACTTTTTGATTTTGATCTTTCTCCCTTTGGGTTTATTCTTGAAGTAGTTTTCATAGTTTTTGCTGTGTTTTTTCCAGGTTGGTAGCGAATGCAATAGATGCCTCATTCTCGAAAGGAGATGCAATCGCCATTGACATGCAAATGACAGTGAATGCAGTGATTATATATCTGGCCATTGTTCTAGCAGGATGTGTTGTGGTATCAATTGCTGATAGTTTTGCACCAAAAGAAATTGCAACTCGCCTGCGTGTTTCTAAAGCTAAGGGTATTTTCACTCAGGTGATGTTTTAAATTTGGCATTGTGTATGACTTTAATAGTAACATGTTGTTCATCAAAGTGTACTATTCAATCGATATTGCCTTTGTTCTTTCCTAGTTATCAATTCCTGCGTGTTATACGGTTCATTGTGTGTGAAGCAATGCTAAAGTTACCAAATTGTTCTTTTGGCCTAAAAAAATTCATTTTCATTAAATGTTTCTTGTTTGATGAGATTCAACCAACAGCCCATGGTCACGGATACCTAATTCACGGAGAACTTGTTAAAATGATGATTTCGATTCGGGAAAACTTATTGGCCTATACATGTTTGATAAGGATGATGACTACATCGTATAGCTTTGATCCTAGATATTAGAAAAGAGGTGGATCTTGTTCAGGCTTATTACTCTTCGTGAATGGTGCATTGCAATAAATTAAGACATCACAAACTTGAGAAAGGTCAGGGTTTTAATAAATATTAATTAGGTAGAACAGTAGCTGCATTGAAAGCTGTATTTCGTGTGTTGAAGGGTTGCATGGAAGGAGTTGATAAAAACTAACAACCATATTGGTAGCAGTTTTAGTGATCAAAGAGTGCTTATTGAATTAGATTTCATGGTGCTGAGAGTTTTAGATGAAGTTAAGAAAAAATTAATTAAGACACTAAGTGATCTTAAAAATGTCTAGCCATAAGATAAATCTGGACAGATAATGAACATAAAGAAAATTGAAGATTAGAGTTCTAGATAAAGATGGTGGTTATCCCTGGCTTTCTGCCTTTTCTGTCCAGCACTTTCACACTCAAAATCTACAAGTAGCAATTATCTAAATCTTAAGCTGATAATTACATGGATGAACTTGTCATATATTGTTAGTTACATTTTGTTATATTCCCAACTATCTGTTAGTTAGAAATTAAATTTTCTAGGTTGCACCTGACAAATTAAACTGTTGGGAGACTGTTCATGATATCAGATTCTACCAGTCGTCAAGAGTTCTGTCCTCTCTGACAAATTCCCTTAATCAAATTATAATTTCACCAAAAAATCAGAGTGCACTGGTATTTTGTTTGTGCCTGAATCCCAAATGGGTCTCACTATTATTGGGCTTGTGCTTTATAGCTTAAGCTTTAAGACATTTGGTTCTTGAAACTATCGTTTAAGACATTGCTTCTTTGGAATGTTCTTTAGATATAAAAACATACAGCTTTAGCTTTTAGGAGAGTTGATCCTTGGCATGGTATAAAACTATCCTGATCCAGTGGTGAAGAGTTTGATCCTAGCTGTCATCACATTTAGGATCTTTAATATATGCACTTACATGATGAACTTTCAAAGATAAATTCGAACTGTTGTAATTTACTCAGCTTTGATTTGTTTCAGGATTTCATATCAAGAGGGGGCAGGAAATTCCCTTTGTACAGGTGAATAGTTTGTTGGTTTCTATGCTATATGGATGCTTAGTATGCATCTGTCTCTTCCTTTCATAAAGCATAATTATGGTACTTCTTCAATGCTCTTTCAATATGATTCTTCCACTTGGAATGTCGCATTTCTTGCTCATTTGTATTTTCTTGGCATTTTGATATGCTTAGACTTTCCTCCAGATTTTGGTCAGAACAAGGCACAACTGCCTTCCATTGACCAAGTTTCGTATTCTAGATGCATTTCCTAACTACTGCTTAATGCATACTTTAGTGCCACTCAGAATATTTTTACGAAGCAAAATTTAAAATATTTCAAGCTTTCTTGTAGTTTAAGCTAGATAAATTTAAGGTTGTTCCTTTTACATATAGAACACCAGCTCATTCTGCTTATTTCTCCTTGCAGTCGAGTCATTGAGGCAGCTTCATGTAAAGTTATCGTGCTTCCTGTGATAGGTGATGATCTAGGTGTGCAATTAAGAGAATGCGATGTATCATGGAAGGATTTTCTTTCTTCTAGCAGACAGCATCCTAGGTAATGCATACATTAAAATGTTTCTATTATGTGGTCTAAAATAGTCACTACTAAAGGTCCCATAAACAGAAAACATGGGTGAGAGAAGTTGCAATGTTTCTCTTGTTTAGTCTCACCTTAACATTTAAACCGTGGCAGGTCACATCATTACTCTCCATTCAATCAATCAATTGATGCTGTCACTAACATACTTTTTTCATCTGGAACCACGGGTAAAGATTCTTCCTTGAACAGTGAAACACATCAATAAGAAACTCCCATTATAATGATTTTCTAGTTACATTTTTACTTTTCAGGGGATCCAAAAGCAATTCCTTGGACTCAACTTTCACCCATAAGAAGTGCTGCAGATGGATGGGCTTTTGTTGATATTCAACCTGGAGATGTCTATTGCTGGCCTACAAATTTGGGATGGGTGATGGGCCCAACTCTTATATATTCATGCTTTCTATCAGGTGCAACTCTTGCTCTGTACCATGGATCTCCTCTAGGACATGGTTTTGGAAAGTTCGTTCAGGTATTTGTCCAACTCTAATATTTCAGTATATTTGTGAATTACAAAACACGTCTTATTCTAACAGACGGTCATTATTTGTGATTAACATAACATGTCTTAATCATCCAAGACTTTGGGACAGCATGCTAAATAAAATAAATGCTAACTAGTAGCAGGTCTGAATGGGAACTATACTAGGTTAGTTGTTTTTTCTTCCAAATTCCGGATGCAATGAAGTAATATGTTGCAGTGGGCCGTAGAGGGCAATGGTTGCAAGTTAGTGTCATCTACAGTGGCATAACTCATGAACATTCCTATCCTTTGTGAAAACAATTTGCATCTGTATGCCACTCCGATGTCAAAACAACGTAAACAAAGTTTTCTCCGTAGAAATTGTCTCATAAAATAGAATTACTAAGATGAAGCTTGTGATGACAAGAGAAGTATCTTGTCGGTGAGCTATGTCCATAAAAGTATATATGTTAACTTATGTAGTTTTGTTATGGTAAAAGAAAACAGAAAAACGAGTTTCCTTATGCATTTATTTGGCTGAGCCTCAACGACTAGGTGCTCTAGGCCTGAATGTACACGAAAGGGAAAAATAACCTTTTAGAAGGCAAGAATCTCATTTCTAGAACCTGACATAGCTACACACAGGTTTATTCTGGATGGGGTGAATCAAATATAAATGCAGCAATATACATAAGCGTCATACTAACTGTTGTATTCTGCGTCAATAGAATTTGATACGTTGCTCAAAGATCATCATTCAAATGCAATTGTTCAGGATGCAGGTGTTACTATTTTGGGAACGGTTCCGAGCTTAGTAAAGACATGGAAGAATACACAATGCATGGAGGGCTTGGATTGGACAAAGATAAAGTAAGTTCTTGTTTAGTTTGAACAATCAAGTAACTAATGAAAAACTGAACTAAACTGAGATTATATGCAGAACATTTTGTTCCACTGGAGAAACTTCAAATGTTGATGATGACCTCTGGCTTTCTTCGAGGTCTTATTACAAACCAATCATTGAATGTTGTGGAGGCACTGAGCTTGCATCTTCTTACATCATGGGAAGTCTACTGCAGCCCCAAGCTTTTGGAACATTTAGCACAGCATCAATGACAACTGGTTTGGTCATCCTTGACGAAAATGGAGTTCCTTATGTAAGAATATTTTCTTGGTAGTTTATTATTTGATCATATTGGTATTAACTATTTAGTATTTTGCCACCGACTTCAAACTGCTTTTCATCGTGTCAATACTTACCTATAATTTTGTTGTTGCAATGGATAATGGATGTCAAGTGCTTGTTAGCTGTAACATAGTCCAGACTTTTGAACCAATAACGCTAAATGGAAATACTAATCTCAAAATCTTGAGACTGTATGAGTGTGTTTGTGTGTCCTGTTACAATTTTCAATTCTCTCAAGTCTTTAAGACTTTTTACTTTAAGGCTTTCTAATTTGTTTGCCTCTTTGACCAATGTGACAGCCAGAGGACGTTGCCTGTGTTGGTGAAGTGGGCTTGTTTCCTATATATATGGGAGCAACAGATAGATTGCTTAATGCTGATAATGATGAGGTTTACTTCAAGGGAATGCCAATGTACAAAGGAAAGGTATACACTTCAATTACCTATTTCCAACGTGACATTGTTTTCAAATTCAGTTAATAGCTATCTTAGAATAGTAGTTCAGATCTAAATGTATTTTTTGTGGCTTTTCTTGCATCCTAATGACTTTTTAGAGGTCCAGAATGAATTGGTTCAATACATCTTAATGCTTGTTTGATGTCCTACTGCACAAGCACTCACTGACCGAATTGCACACATAAAATCCAAAAATAAAGAAACTAGAGGATGAGATTACTCTTTAACTCTAAACTTAGGATGTTTAACTTCATAAAGGTTTTCAGTTAGTCACATTGTAAATTACATGGTAACTTAATAGACTATGTTGTGAGCTGTGATGTTAACTACTCACGTTCTGTTCTTATTCTAATAAACTTCTTCAAGTGGTTTGTTAATTTGTAATGTCTAAAATGATATAAGCAGGTTCTTAGAAGACATGGAGATATAATCAAAAGAACTGCTGAAGGCTATTTAGTTGTACAAGGGAGGGCTGATGACACAATGAATCTTGGTGGAATAAAGGTACCTCATCACCGCTACATTTATGTTTTCCATGTCAATGTCCAGCATAAATTAATAAGAGTTGAAGCTACTTGCTACTGATAATGGATTCTTCAGAAAATCATAAATTCCTACCTTGACACCTCTGTGTGACTGTCATTCTTACCTGGAATTTTCTGTTCTGATACGCAGACAAGTTCTGTAGAAATTGAGCGTGTCTGTGATGGGGCTGATGAATGCATTTTGGAGACAGCTGCAATCAGTGTTGCACCTGCACATGGAGGCCCAGAACAACTGATTATATTTGTAGTTTTAAAGAAAGGATACAATTCAGATGCAGAAACTCTAAAAAGGAAATTCGCTAAAGCTATTCAAAGCAACCTTAATCCCTTGTTTAAGGTATGACCTTTGGTTCATTGCAAGCAATTACCATTTTGAATTGAATAAATCATGAAAAACCACAACTCAACGACTTAAACATTCATGAAATTTCAAGTTTGGAGGGAAATTCAAAATTTACCGGAATTTTAACCTGACTTGTGATGATTAAGTTATTGAGTTGATGTTCACAAACTCATTTTGTTATTTTACAGGTGAGCCTTGTTAAAATCGTTCCGGACTTTCCTCGAACAGCTTCCAACAAATTACTAAGGAGAGTTTTGAGAGATCAAGTGAAACGCGAGCTTTCAATTCAGAGCAGACTTTAGTGACATTATTAATTGGCAAAAGAACAAGACATACATCAAGATTCAGTTCATTCTCTTCACCTACCGTCTTTGGCGTGTAAACAAGATTCAGTTCCTTTTTCTCTGTGGTTCGTGTTCCTCTGCCACAATTCCTTGTAACATTCATTTTCTTCTTGCCGCAATAAAACCACTGATAAATCTTTTCTAAATTTTTATTCCCGCATCAAAATTCGTCAAAATCATTTTACAAATTCTAGAAATTTCGTATTCAAAGACTTTTAGCATATTTTGTTATCATTCAAAGAATGATGATCAAAGCTGTATATTTCATAAATGAATTTAATTGGCTTTCCTGAATAAACGTTGGCTACTATTAATGTCTAATTCCTATCACATAATGAAGCGATACATTTAACAATGAACAACGTCTTGTATAAAAAAATTCTCACATCCTTTCAGGAGACTTTATTTACGCCCTGTTCAAGTATCAGTAAATTAACCCTCGCTAAAAAATTACATTATAATCTTTAATTATTTTTTGAAGACAACTTTTTCATCATAAACAACTTAATTTTTATTTTACCCTCAACACTTCATTATTATAAATCACTTTCCGCCAAGATATATTCAAACATAAAGATTCATTTCATGAAATTATGATAACCAATCACGTTATTCCCCATTTTGCTAAACGTTATTTTGCGGTAATTTAGTAACACGATACCATTAGTAACTCAAAACATTCGCACACCTCTCATCATCATAATCCCATCGCACAATAGGGAAGAAAAAAGTTGAGCTTAAATGAATTCTTACAAAGCAGGTACCAAATTCAAGTAAACATTATTATCACTAGATCTATAACAAAAACAAAATTGCAAAAAGCCCAAAAGAAATACGTCAATAGTACTGCATTTACTCGAATACAAAACTGATGCCTCTGGATGCCCAAAAGAAAGTCCCTTGTAACTTGAACTTAAATGGCAGAAAATTGTGATGAAGCGGAAGTAATTAGTAGTCATTTACACAAATGAATATTCAACACTAATTGCAGCCATTTTCAAACAAATAGCAAGCAAAACAAACTGCAAAGGACACGCGTGCAAGTCGGAAGTATTAGAATTTCTTTGCTCCTCCTGCCAACACCAAATTGTAACTGCCGTCAGCAAAAAGCACAAAATTTGCACCAAGCAGTGATGAAGCAGAACATAAGTCATTTTGGTATGTATTTCCCAGCCTGGAATTTCACATCTCAGTTTCATTTCTTAGCCAAGACCTCTCCCTTGCACTCACTACCAGCAGTGACCACATAACCTGCTCCAACCTGCCAATATAAACAATGTCACATTCCGATTCAAATTGCAATCATGAAAAAATGGCCAGAAAAAGGTGAAACAAATTACTTGACAATCTTTTACTACTGCACGTTCTTGGAGCTGTACATTGCTACAGATAACAGAACCTTGGATTGAACAACAGTCCCCAATAGAAACGTGATTCATAACTACTGAATTAACAACCTGCGTGCATAAAACAAGTCACAAGAAAACTTGGCATTAACGTTATTGAATACAACTCATTAGTAATATGCCAGACTGTGTTGCTGATCACTCATTGTGGGTTGGAGATCATATACCACAGATAAATCAAAAGATCAAAAAGTAACCTCCTGTTAACTTGTAAGAATAACATATCATCCAACCTTAACATTGGCACCTATCCGACAGTGACGGCCAATGACAGATCGTTTCACACTGCATTTGTCACCCATTTGTGAACCTTCCCCAAGCATACAATGTGGTCCAACCTACACAAATCATTACTATTTATATGAACCTAAAAATGGAATGAACAAAAAATAATGCTCCAGAAACTGTATATCAGACCACTAAAGTAACTCACAGTTGTTTTTGCCCCAAGCTCTGCAGAAGGATGGATAATGTTGTTTTGAGCAGAGAAAGAATACCCTGATAAATGGCTAGCCTCTCCTGTTACCTGTCACAGTAAAAAATGAATAATGCCAAAGAACCAGAGAATTTAAGACAACCACAACTTCCTGATAAAGGCCATAACAACAATAAACTCACATCTCGGTTTATGTCATTGTACGCTTGTATAGAATTTAAGCGAGCACAGTACTTGCTGCTTCCAGCAATATACACACAGCATTTGTGGGTTTTTCGATCAGAAGTAGAACTATAAGAACCCAGTGCATGCCGTAGATGAAATGTTGGTTCAGATGCATTAGCAAGTATTTGAGATAGCATTTGTTGGTTGCTCTGAGATATAACCTTTTCCGTTCCATTTTCTTCCACTTGTGGCATACCATTAAATAATACTTCTGATTTCTAACTCTCATTAAGAAAATTTGAACAAGGTCAGAATCCCTATAAGTTCAACAATACCCAACCTATCTCTTGAAAAAACATTAATAACTAACCAGTTGGCTCCGGACTAGATATGGCAATACGTCATGCTTTAAGCTCTGAAATGCACTTTTCTGATCTAGAACTTCTTGTAGAACTGATCTGCAAGAAAAGTTTGTTTCAGGATACAAAAATAAGTGATTCAAGACAAAAGAACAAAGAAGGAATTTAAAAAGAAAATGAATATACCTTTTGAACGCATACAAGTGGGCATCCATTAGATCAGCTCGTATTTCTATCTACATGAATGACAAATAACAATAAAGAGAAATAAGAAATAGCAAAAGTCTTGCTTTTAATTTCAAGTTAATCAGATGACCAATTCATATTTTCACAGAAGATGCTACTTCTATAAGATTGTCAGATAGAACAGTTTTCTAACTCTGGAAGCATGATAACCAATTTCCATTTCTACATAAATCACAAACAGAAAACAATTCCAATGATAAAGTTGGTCAATGTGCTGAACAGGAGATGCAATAATAGTAAACAGCAAATGAAAAGTAGAAAGTTTTGCTATAGAATAGACAGTTAAATCTCACACCATAAGAATGATAAACTTGCAATATTAGAGAGATTATAGGCAGGTGGAACCAACTAAGAAGGTCCAGACACGAGGAAAAGAAAAGTACCTGGCCAACTGCAGGGAGTATGCTCTTCTGAATTCGAAGATCCTTCTCAACTTCTGCTCCTGAAAAGTGTTGCAAGATTCCACATGAACACACACACAACAATACTATGCCATATATAAGTACAAGTTAGATAACTAACCAGTTGCTATGTGAACTAAAAACTGCTTTGTGGGATCCAGCCCTATCAAATCATAGCGGCCAGGTTTCTTTGTTTTGTCTTTCCCACCAGAAGATACTGACTCTGAAGGTCCACTAACAGGAGCAGAGCAGAGCATAGCAGTAACAACTGCATCATGTCGTCTATGAGTAGCTGCAACAGCACCAAGCGGCACATCCGTAACAAGATCACCACTGACAACCTGCAGAAAATCAACGCAGCCATGAAGAACAACATTATTTAGATCACAGAGTTCACAGGCAAGGGAGGGAGGGATATTCCACCAAAATGTCTTTAGCAGTTAGGTGATGAGAAATAGCTCTAATTGCACCTGCTGTACCCACATCCTCAGGAATTGCAGCAACCTGGACAATTGTTAAGCAAAAAAAATCATCACACATGTCTTTGCATTATCAATCTTTTAAGGAAAAACTAAATAAGACCATTTAGATCATTTTCTTAACAAGCAATCATAAAAGAAGAAAATGAAAAACAAAAACGAATCAAACTTCTTCCACAAGTTAAAATCAACTTGTGCACCTCAGCTTCTGAAGAAGTTAGATGAGAGATCCTCAATAAAAATTAAAGTGCATAGGTTAATTTGAACTTATTAAAGAAGTGTAAGACCCTGTTTAAATAAGCTTCTCAATAAGCACTAATAAGAGAATAGAATAAGAAGGTAAAACAAATTAAGGCAGCATCTCCCAGGAATCAAAACTGACTTATACTTAAGCTAATTTATGAAAACTCTTCCATTTCACTTCTTCAAATCAGACGATTTTAACTTGCACGAAAAATTAATTCATTTTATCTTTTGTTTTCTTCTAACGCGGGTGATCAATGAGAAGTTTCCCCAAGAAAGAGTCTACTCATGTTACTATTTAAAAGTTCATCCAAACAAAACGTAAGTAAGGCCAAGGTACCATTATCCTTACGGTCACTATCAAGATACATAGCGACAATGAATCATGTTTAGTAAATGAAAGGTAATACCAAAAAATCGATTACCTCAACATGGAGGCGATCAGCATAAGCCCCTGAAATCCAAGCCCCGACACGAAGAGCCGCTTCTTCGCCTTCAACTACCTACGGTTAAATTTCCTCACTAATTTCACTATTTACCCTTTCCAATAACACCTAAGATTGCGAGAAATGAAATTACCACAATGAGATCCTTGAGGTTGCTAAGCTCCAAGTACTCGAGAACGTAAGAGATAACGGGGCGATTCGCCACCGGAAGCAACGCGTTCGGAAGCTCCTGCAGACAGAAATAAGCGCTTCATATAACATAATAGCGTCGAAAATTGTATGTTAGAAGCATTTCCGTTGGGAACCTGAGAAACGAGGGGGAGGAGCTTCTTGGAGACGCCACCGCCGAGAACCACCACTTGAAAATCCATGGCCACAACAAAACGCAAAGCCAAACAGGGTTTTGGGGTTTTCGAGGGTTCTGTTTCAATTTCCCTAATCAAATCTCGGATTCTATAAACGCTTACTCATTCATTCATTCATTCCCAAAACCCAAACCCAAATCCAAACACGCCTTTAATCCACCTTCTGTTAATGTCAAATGCACCTTCCCTAATTGGTGCACCAAATTTGTTCCCTGCACACAACTTTTTTATTTTATTTTTATCCTTTTTCATGAAAAAACATCCTGGTTTAATTTTGGTTTAACTACATAATATATATTCAGATTTTTCTTTTGTCTATAATAAAAAATATGTCAGTCTTCTGTGAAAAAATATTTTGTATTTCATTTTATCATTACATTGATTCTGATAATTTAACATACAAAACCTATAATAAAAGTATTTTTGAGATCGTATAATAAAACCAAAATTTTCCAAAGACAAGATTAAAAATAAATGAAAAATCAAGGTCGATAATAATGAAAAAAATATTTAGACATGAAAACATGTTTAGTTAATTAATTTTTATGTAATGCTATTACATTTATTCGTTTGAGCTTTTATTAAATTCATTTTTAATCGATTAAAAGTTGTGGCAGATATAATTTTTAAGTTAGTGTGAGAGTTAATAAGTTATTTGTGATTTAGATAACATTGACAACTCAAAATATGGATGGATAAATTATTTTTATTTTTTATTTATTTTGAAATGTAAGTGTAATTATATATAAGAATGACTTGTTCTTACATTATATTATATAAAAATACATGTAAGAAAAATCATAAAATTATAATTTTGATGTTTTAGGTGGAAAATAATATTAAGTTCTTATTTATAATTTTTTTTTTTTAATTGAGACATTTACACTGGATTTTTTTTCTTTGCCGCTAATATCAACCAACATTTTGAATTAAATTTATAATGAAATATTTTAAAGGATATCTACTGTATTCCTCTTTTCGTTGAAGATGTTTTTATGTTAAATTAGGTTACTTTTTATTTATTTTAGGTATTCATTTAATTTATTTTGAATACTTTTGAATATTTTTGTAGTCAAATGTAAAATTTTGTGGCATCCTCTGTGATAAGATATAAACGAGACTTTTTACGTCTAACTTTTTTGTAGTTAGAGGTAAAAAAAATTTCTCTTATTTACATCTAAATATTTGTGACTAAAAGTAAAGAGTTTCATTTACGATTAACCACTAGTGTATGACGTAAAAGAGACTATTTTTATCTAATTACAAAGTGTCAAACATAAAAAAGTTTATCTTATTTACAAAAAAATGTCAGTGTTCTTTTTAATGTATGGTTATCCGTTATCAAAACGTAAATCATGTTACATAATTGACTCATTTTCCATTAATAATAGATTTTCTGGAAGACTCACTAAAAATGTTATATAAGATATGAATACACAACTTAAAATCTCTGGGGTCTACAATTACAGTCATGATCGATTACAATAACTTTAAGATGTCCATTGTATTTTTATACTAGACTTACAATAAAATCTCCATCAATTTTTAATCACATGAATGAATCTGTATGATTTAAACACTTTGTAATATAAATTTGTTACAATACTTGACATTCAAATCAAACAAAAGCATAGATTTGTATAGTATAGCAACTTCCTAAATTACATTACATAGACATTATTTATAATATTTTCATAATTATTTGTAATGCTTAATTATTACAAAGACTATATCATTTGGTTGGAGATGTATCTTGCTTAAGTGAAAATTAATATATTGAATGAAAATTGGTTAAAAACTATCACGAGTTTCCAATCTCATTTTCGCTTGAATATAATTATTCTGAAAAATAAAAATGTGACTTTTGCATTTTTTTTTTTGAGTGAGAGAGAAAATCTCGTTCAAGAAAAACAGAAGATAAAATGACAATCTAACAATAATTTAAAACATTCTCTCAAAACATATAATTATCACTTTTAGCACATCATTAATTTTGAACAAGTTTAAACTATAAAGATTAATAATTCATGCACAAATTTTATATACAAATCACTTTTAAATTAGGGATTAGTGGTTGATAAAATTACAAGAGAAAAAAAAAAGACTAAATTACAAAATTATATAGAAAAAAAAGTTTAGATTTGTTGAATGAGAGGAAGAAGGAGTTTTCAAAAGGTTTTCTTTTAAAAAGAAAAAAAATGAAAAATGTTATAATATAAGACAAATGTTCTCCATCCACTAAAAGAATGAAACTTAACAAATATTCCAACACACTAAAAGGGTAAAACTTAATTTAGTATATATAAATATTACCATATAAAACTATTATCAAACAAATTAAATCTTCAAAAATCTAAATTTAATTATCACTTATACTTTGCAATGTTTATAGTAATAAAAAAAAGATATCCATACATTGTATGGAATCTAGGAAAAATTTAGATTATGAAAAACAGTACTTTTTTTCACTTATACAAAGATAAATTACAATTTTGTTGGGCCTTTTCATACAAACACATTGTCTTGTTTATAGTAAAAAAAACAATATACAGTCTAAATTTTTCAAATTTATTTGCTCGCCCTTGATATTTAAAATAGGGTGAACTTAATGGCATTTCTAATTATAAGTAGTAGAGGTTGATTTTTATATAATGTATTTTGTCAAGCAATATGGAAATGTTTTAAAAATGACCTAATACTGTACGTAAATGGTAAAAGTCAATGTTAAAGTAAGAAATCACTGTCATAAAATTATATTGATGACTGTAATTTTTCTGGTTATGTTGAAGTTGAGTGAGAAAAATTTCTGGTAACATTAAGGTTTAAATAGCTTTTAGGGTATGATAAGTTGAAACCTCATTATCACCATTGAAAAAGGGGAAAAATTTCAAGAACGAAGCACTCTTTTAACATACTCAACCTATATTAGTTGCATAATTTTTCTACCCATGAATTTTGTGAAAGAAGCATAATTTGAAAGAAGTAGAAGGACTATCAAATAAAAAGTAATATACATGTGATATTTGTATGGTAAACAAAAAACTAATAACAAATTTGGTATAATTATATTACACATCGCTCCCTCACTATATTTCAACACAGCACCCTGATTGAACAAGCCCAGAAAAACCCTCAGCAACACTTATATTTTTGAATTTACGATTCTGCCCCTCCTCCATGTCCACCAAATAGAACCCGTGAGCTGCCCCTTCGTATTCGGATCCACTCAACACAACGCTCGACCCGATCGCAACCCCACAAACCCCGACCTTAAGACCCGGATCCAAACCTCTAAAATTCACCAGTTTCCCATCTTTCCCAACGCCAACACAAGACCTGGGACACCGACCCTCTTCCCAAACCCCGTTAACCTCCCTCCACTGACCCGACCCAAGATCCAGCACCTCCACCGACCCGTCAAACATCCCCTGCCTCTCCGTACCATATCCACTCACAACCCAAAACTCATCCCCCACCACCACCCCCTCGCACTCGTCCCTCTCACGGCCCATCGGACCCACCCCGACCCACTCGTCGCGCCTCGGGTCATAAGCCCACGCAGACCTCAGCGCGTTCTTATTCTCGTCATGCCCGCCCGCCACATAAACCCGACCCCTCCCCGACCCGATCGCGAAAAACGACCGCTTCTCCGGCATGTCCTTCCCCCGCCGCCACTCGCTCGTTCGAAAGTCGTAAACAAACACCGCCGTCAAGGGCTCGTAACTCGCCGGGTCCCACCCTCCCATGAGCACGAGGCTCTCATCGCAGCTCGCCAGCTGGCAGAACAGCGGCAACCCGTTCGGGTATTCCGGAACCGGTTCGACCCGGTCCCACGCCATGCTCTGGGGGTCGAACAAACTAATCCCGTAAGACGGTGGCAGTGAGCCGGTGAGTTTGTCGTGGTGCGGTTGGTCCTGACGCGCCTGAAGGAGGCACGTGACTCTTCGCGTGCGGCCGGTTTTCTTGCGATGGGTGTAGAATTGGTCGCTCTGGAGGAGGTGGTGCCATTGTCTGCAGACTCGGAGTGCGACTCGGTGCGCTGAGTGGGGCAAACGAGTTAGGCACTCGAGTCCAAGGTCTGTGGGTAACCCTGGTATCAGGTCGTTGAAGTGGATGAAGATGGAGAAATCCATATTCTAAGTGTGTTAGTGTTTCATGATGACGCGGCGGTTGAAGCATTTATAGAGATAGAAGCCGTTAGATAAGTCATCATAATCCAGTACAGTACTTCCCTCCCAGATATTTTTTATCACCTTAAAACCTAACTACATTTCTTAAATATTTTCACTTTATCATCTCTGTAATAAACGATTCATCTTAAATTTCACAAAAAAAAAAAAAACAATTTTCGAATTAACATAAAATTAGCATAAGAGTCATGCGTGTAATTTCAGATAATTTATATTTTTAGTATATCAACTCTTAAAATTTTTACTTGAAGTATAATTATAATC
>Ga0214544_1009657_pt1 | contig 14918 bp, 8 predicted proteins | sample CNSS3metaG_FD_160074 | JGI IMG/M metagenome (GOLD analysis project Ga0214544, IMG submission 160074) | Root nodule microbial communities from cowpea collected in UCLA plant growth center, Los Angeles, California, USA - CNSS3 | ecosystem: Host-associated > Plants > Roots > Nodule | place: USA...
CTAATCAATTAAAAGTTAAAATAATATTTTATTTGATTAAATATGACTTTAATAATAATTTATATGTATATATAAACAAATTTAAAAAATAAAACAAATTAAAAAATTTGAAAACTAATTAAAAAAATAAAAAAAAAAAACTAGACGGGCCAGCCCGGCCCGGCCCGTTAGCCCGTCCTATACGGGACGGGTTGTGAATATTGGCCCGTTTCTGTTTGACGGGTCAGCCCGTCCCGACCCGTTTTTTGACGGGCCACATACGGGCTGGGCCAAAACGGGCCGGGCTGGCCCGTTTGCCACCCCTAACAACGACACATAGCATGATATTGGCGTGACAAACGAACATTTATTTTTTAAAAAGTCATAAAATTACACGTGGTAGTAACCATTCACAATCCATTAATTATTTTAATGACGTTTGCAAAAATGATCAAATTGAACAAAATTAACGAATATTAGAACCAAATTGAAAAAAAAAAATATTAGGACCAAATTGAAAAAACTGAACGAATATTAAGACCAAATCAATATTTAAGCCTTTATTTTTAACATGATGTAAGTTTGCCTTATCATCATTTCTAGGGTTATAACTTTAAAAGTAATGTTACAAAGTAAATTTCAAGTTCAACTCAACTTCACACAAATCGATTTGTAACATGAGATTTGCATCCATTTATATATTATAAAATCATATTATCTTTAGTTAATGTAAGAACTCCAACACATCTCTCTCATGCCGAGACATATATACCTTGAGTATGAGACTGACATTAATAGATTACCCAATAACTTTTTGATAGTAGGTGGAACAATAGACCCGACAAATAACAAGGATAATTTTTACTTAATAACTCTATACCATATTAAGAAGTGGACTTTAAGTTTAATCTCAATATTACAAAACTGATTTTGTAAGATAAGATTTTTATCCACTTATATACTATGAAATTATCTTATTTTTCCTGTATGAAAACTCGAACGCATATAATTCTTGTACTTTTTTGCAAACAAATGCACTTTTCTTAATTCAATTTCAAACTCAAGTTAGCTAATAAGGTTAAGAGTATATATGACTTTGAGATTTTCTAAAAAAAATAGAGATTTTGTTTCCAAATATCACAAGAATTTTGTTTTAAAAATATGAAACAAATAATTCATTTTAGATTACGGTATTTCAGCTCCAACTTCCAATTTTGTAATAACTCAGCTAAGAAATTTGTTGAAGTGTCGTTATCGTCAACATAAGTACATGTTCAATCACTATTTATAGTAAATTTATTACTTGTTTATTATATATATATATATAGTGAAGATTAAAGAGAAGAGGCAATAACTGAGTTTTATATTCTTTGCTTAGACTTTTCATTCAGAGAAAGAAGAAAATAACACAGAATGAGCAGAAGAAAGGGTTCTTCGTTTTCGTCTGCTTCAACTGCTGAACAAGTTACTGAAGGAATCGATGGCACTGCCCTCACTGCTATTGTTACAGGTGATCACTTTTTTTTCTTAAAGAAAAATAAAATCATTGTTTTTCTTCTGTTTAACGAATCGATGCTTCAATTTTCTCTTCCTCGTGTTATGAAAATAATTTTTATTTATTTATTGCTTTGAGTGCCTGGTAGTGAAAGCTATAACAAAAGTGACAGTGATTATGCATACATAATAGTGATGGCTAACAGTTTGATGAACCAGTTTGATTTCGATTTTCCAATAAAAGAGTGTTTATATTTAATGTTCATCTCATAGTTTCAATATCAAGATTCTTATTTTACTAATTAAGAAAGACATTCTTGTAAACATTTCTTTTCTTGGTTAAAATTATCATAAAATTATAAAATTTTATAGAATCAGGTTTAGTTTTTAATAAATTAATAAATTTAAATAAAAACAGTGTATTACTAGTGTCTTGTTAGCATTCATGTATAAAACCAAAAACACAAAAACTAAAGAAAGTGCTAACCCTCATTTTGTAACACTCCAACCAACACCGGGCCTTCTCAAGCCCAATAGAAACTCTACTAGACTAGTATAGGGAAATTGTTTTTTGTACACATATATATATATATATATATATATATATATATATATATATATATATATATTAGTGTAAAATTTTTATAAATACCTGCTTAAACCTAGTCTAAACACATTGACTTAGAAGTTGAACATATAACAATTTTTTAAAGTTGACAATGAGAACAAACAGGTGCAACGAGTGGTATTGGCGCTGAAACTGCTCGTGTTCTTGCGATGCGTGGTGTTCATGTAATAATGGGGGTTAGAAATTTGGTTACTGCAAAAGATGTTAAAGAAGAAATACTTGAGGAATATCCTTCTGCTAAAGTTGATGCTATGGAATTAGACCTTAGTTCAATGGCATCTGTTCGAAAATTTGCGTCAGACTTCATTTCATCTGGCCTTCCATTAAACATTCTCATGTAAGTGTACACAACTATTCTCAACAATTTTTACATGAAATGGAAATTGAGACTTATTCATGTTATTTTACTTAGAAAAAACTAGTTGCTCAGTATGAGTTAATGATATTTATTTTAAGAAAACAATGGAGTGCTAATGTTATGATTTACTTTTTGTAATTTAAGAAACAATGCTGGAATATTTGGAACCCCTTTCATGCTGTCTCAGGACAATATTGAACTGCAATTTGCCACCAATCACGTAGGTATGTAGAAACCATCGAATGTTTCACATCATAATGATATACAAGTGTGAGTTTAAGTCTCATATCGAATAAAAAATAAAAAAGTTAAGTACGATATAAAAATAAGACCCATAAACCTATTGTCTTAATGTTTTGGGTTAAGAGTAGTATCGTCTTTTATATGTGAGTATGACTCATCATGATGATATTTCATTAGTGTTGTATCTCTCCATTGATCCTGTTTCTCGATACTCCTAAAACATCGGAATATATAGATCGGGGATAGTTTAAAGCATCATGTGATTCTTGTAATTTGTTTTGTTTATATCTGACATAAAATGCCACATATGCAGGCCATTTTCTTCTGACAAATCTGCTGTTAGATACTATGAAGAAAACAACACATGAAAGTAAGAGAGAAGGAAGAATTGTTATTGTCACCTCTTGTGCTCATCGATTATCCTATCGTGGAGGAATCCGTTTCGATAAAATTAACGATGAATCAAGGTAAGAAGTCAACGTGATTTTTTGTAGTGTTACGCAGATAAGGGTTTTGTGTTGTTCATTATTTTTGCTTTTTTTTGTACAGTTATCGGAAATTTTGTGCATATGCTCAATCAAAGCTTGCTAATGTTTTACATGCCAATGAACTTGCAAGACGTTTTAAGGTACGTTAATATCTATTGATAACTATTAGAATGTTTGTTGTATCCATTAATTTCTCTAAACTTTTATGAAACATTGTTGTTCAATGCATCACTTCTCTGATATATGTAATTAATATTACTTCTTTGATATGGTGAGCAGGAAGAAGAAGTAGATATTACTGTTAATTCTGTTCATCCAGGAACCATTATCACCAATATTGATCGTTACTACGTTAACCCTGGTAATTAACTACATGCTACATCAATTCGCGTTGTCTTTAGTTTTCTCTTTTTCGTTTTTTCTTTTGTCCAGCAATTGTATATATTTCCATCAATGACAGTTGCATGCATGTTTTATGCAGGACTTGCAGCTGTACTTAAGAAGTTTATAAGTTTTGCATTTAAAAATGCTGAACAGGTGAGTTAGTTAAACTAATACGATTCACAGGATAAAGATATTATAACTCTCATTTTTTTATTCGCATATTTTATTCGTTGACGTGATTTATTATGGATTGTTGATTAATATATTAATATATTTTCTTTTGAAATAATCAATAACCCATATTAAGTCACGTTCAAAAATAAAGAATGAGAATGAAAGTATAATTTTCTTTTATGTATAATATATGCCTGTGTAAAGGTTTTCTAAATTATATTTTAAATTAGTATGTAATCTATTTGAATATATTTTTATATTAATCAAAAGGCATTCCTTTTTTCTTTATCTTGTTACATCAGGGAGCATCAACAACATGTTACGTAGCATTGCACCCTGAAGTTAAGGGACTTAGTGGAGAGTATTTTGCAGATAATAAAATCGCCAAAGTAGGGTCAAGAGGAAGGGATATTGAGTTGGCTAAGAAACTTTGGGATTTCAGTATGAATTTGATCAAGTGAAAACTTTGTGTTGTGCCAATGTTAACTAGAGTGCACATTTCTGCCCTAAAACGTTTTGAATTCATGCTTAAAAATTGAATGCATGAGGAACGAGGTACAAGAAAACAACACATTTGTCATTACTTCTAGCCTTTTAAGCTTCTTCAGATCTCAGATGCCGAAAAAATTGAAGTATTTGTTGTTATATAGCCTTACCATGTGTTTGAACGTAGGATTTCAAAAATTTCAAAAAATTAAAATACACAGTATTTGAACTTATAATTGAATTTCTTTCGTTTATTAAATAGTTTGTTTGGATAAGTAATTGAAATTTTTTAGATTTTAATTTTCTTCTTTGAATAAAGTAGTTTAATTTCTATTTTAAGACAAACTCAATTGTTTTTTTAAGTCTGAGTTGAGTTGGTTCGACTTTCGATCTGGAATGACTCGTCTTGACTTTCGATTTAGGTTGATTCACGAAGATTCAACTTAGATCGACTCGGCTCGACCTTTAATCTAAACCAACTCGACTTGACCTTTGGTCCAATTAACTTGATTCAATCTTCAGTTCAAGGCGACTCGACTCCAACTTCGACTCAGGTCGACTCGACTTTATCTTCGATCCGAACTAACTCGACTCTACCTTCGACTTGGATGGACTGACTCGACTTCACCTTCAACCTAGGCCGACTCGTTCATAAGCTCGGCTTGGTTTTATTTTTGAATGTTAGTTTTATTTTGGCTTTTATTTATTTTTCAATTATCTATTTTTCTTAATACATTTTCTTAAAATAGAATTATATATATATATATTTTTTTTTTCTAATTTTGTTTGTAGACAATGTATTAGAAAAATATACAAAATTAAAAAATTAATCAAGCTTTAAACAAAATGAAAAAAATAAAAAAGGATATATAAAAAAAAAATATATATATATATATATATATATATATATATATATATTTTGAAATTCGTTAATTATATTTATCGGATATTGAAATCCAGTAATTTCTTTAACTAAATTTAAAAATTCGGTAGTCTTTTTAACGGAGTTTCGAAATTTAATTTTCTCTTAAACATGTTTTTTTGAAATTCGTTTGAGGAGTCCATGTTTGTGAAGTATTAAATTGAGAAAGTAAAAGTCAAAAGGTCATTTTAGATGTTTTCAAAAATATAGGAGTGTTGAAGAAATGGTTGGGGTGGAGGAAGAAGCCCAGTAGATAGATACCCAGCTGCTTCACTGGGAAACTATTTGACTAATTTTCTATACCCAAACAATGTTATTTCTTCCTGCACCTCCCGTTTTTCCTTTCTGCACCCCATAAAACCTAATAACCTAATTTTACCCCTCATTAAAATTATATACCTAACCCTTTCCTCCTGTGCATGTGTCATTGGTCTGTCTCAATTCAAAGGTAATGTCCAAATTAAAATATTGTTTTAGCTAATTGTGTTTTGGTAGTTAGTCTTAAAAAGTTATTGTAGTAAATAAATGTTAAACTTTAAATTGTGATAATGCACTATGCTGATTATTGGCTTAAATTGAAATTGTGTACTTGATAAGACTATCAACAACCAGAATTCTTATATCAATTTCAGCTATCAACAACCAGAATTAAATTATAATAGTAGTTTCAGAATTTTCTAGTTGAAAACATTTATTTGGATTATAATAAAAAAATATGTTGTGGTTAGATATAAAATTTATTTGATATTGTAATTGAAAATCTGATTTGAAATTTCGGGCCATTTGAAATTTGCAGCGTGGACGAGCCAACAAGTAAAGCTAATCATTAACCCATTTTTTTTTATAATTATATTTTGATCTATTTTTTTTACCCAATTTTTTATTCACATTTAATCCATTATTCAATTATATATTTTGAATTTTTTATAATAGTGTGATGTGATAATTTAAAGATGATCGGAATGATGGATTAAAAGTAAATAAAAAAAAGTTGGTCAAAATATCATTATTCTTTTCTTTTTTTAAACTCAAATAGCGTGGTCATGCCATATTTGATATTAATTTAAAATCCATTAATTTAGTTTATAAATTGTAATCTAAATTATAGAAATTAATTTTTTTTTTTCTCTAAAATTTGATTGATATTTCTTGTAATGATATAATATGTATATGTAATGATTTTCTAAATTATATTCTATATTAGTTGATAATACGGGAAATATATTATTTTCATATAAGCTTTTGTATTTAGCTTTTTAACAACTTTGATAATTATAGTTTGGAAAATGAATGAATGACTACCCATTTTGATTACTTTCTTATTCCCTGATGTGGAAAATGAGTTTAGAATTTTTTTTACTATGAAAAAAGGCAGTGGCACGTGATTGAAGGTTAATGAAAGTTAACACTATGAGAGTGAAAAAAGAAGCAGCAGTGAGAGTGGAAAAAGAAAACCAAAAGTGGTTTTTGAAAAAAATATCCCTCGCAGACCCTCACATACCATTCACATCGGCACCAAAATACTTTCAACCTTTCCACTGTGCTTGCGAAATCTACCCTTGTCTTCTTCGAAAATCCACCCTCTCAACGAAAGGCACCTTCTTTGTTCCGTTTTGTGAATGGTAATTGTTCCTTGCGAAATCCACTGAAAGGGGATTTTGAACACGTAGGGATTGGTGCAACATTTGGTCTCTGCATCCCTTCTTCTTGATTCGAGGTCTTCTTGGATGTCATCACAATGTTGAACCTATGAAGTAATAAGTGGTGACCTTCCTTGTACTTTTTGCACAACAGTTTCATATTTGCTCTGTTGTAAGGAAGTCCACAACTAAAACATTGATAGTGTCCTGGAATACCTCAGTGACATGTATAAAAGGTATATTTACTCCTATCAAAAATTGGTTAGGAATAATTTGCCCACAATAGCCACATCACACATATGATAACAAAGACTGCATTTATTGGTGACGCCTGATGCATTACATGGTGACGCACGTTACTTTTTGCACAAAAAGATCAACTGGGGTTTGGTTTTTGGGGTACTCAAATTGTTCACCATTAACAACGACACACATGACCTTCAAAGCATGGGTGTAAGGTATATTGAACCTAATAAATATTGTTGGAGATAATTAGTCCACAAAATGTACCTCACTTATAAATTAATTCTGGATGGATATCTGGTGACCAAATTATTCCGAATTATGTTTTATTAATTTAAATTTAATAAAAATTTAATTAAGATTTGTATTTTATTAGATTAAATTAAATTAAAATTAAAATTTAATTTATATTTAATTTAATTTATATTTAATTTTACATATTTTTGTAATTTTCTTTAAATTTAATGTTAAATATTTATAAAATATATTTTTTAAATATTTGTTGATATTCGTGGGTTTTAAAATACTTACAGGTATTTCTTAAACGGGTACCCGCACGGGTAATAGACGATTTTTTTTATTGCGGGTAGGCACTATCTGTGTCCGACTCAACCCGTTGTCATTCCTAATTACTACACTGATCAACTATTTTTTGTTTCTAAAATTTTTAACTGAGAATTTTCTTTTAATGTTAACTGAAAGTGACATTTTCATAACTATTTTTCTGAGGCTTTAGTCTCACCCTATGTTCTCTTTATTATGATAGTAGTAACTATGGCTTTGTTTGGGCAACCTTTTATCCCCTTTCAATTTATTAAATTTGTAATTGTTGATAAAATAAAAAATCAATTCGGAATCTTTCATAATTTATGTATCTGAAGTGACATTACAACTTAAGTTACATTGGTTGTATGAACAAAATACTTTAAAAGTTGTTATTCCTAGATTGAAAAAGGAAATACATATTCTTAGCATTGTCTTTCCTTAAAGTAGGTATTTGTTTTAGATGTTGTTCTCTTTGCAAATGTAACAAATATCACATGTCTAGTTTGAAAGTGATTGGTTTAGTGTTGGAATATACTCTTTAACAGTTTTTTACACTTATTCTTTAGTGAAAATCATAAAATTTAGTTAATCTTACAACTTATAAATTTTAATTAATAGAGAATGTGATCCAAACATTCCCTTATATAAGGAGGCAATGCAACTTTTAACTTTGTGTTTGAAATAGAAAATTTCATAAATTTTATGATATTCAGATACATTAAAATCAAATTGTTTGGATAAAATAATTCAAATCTAATAAATTGTAATTCTTTTTATCTCAATTAAGTATTTACAAAATTGTAGTTTATATATTGTCAGAAATTATAAAATCGTCCCCGTATTTTTTTAACTTATGTTGTTTTTTAAGTGTGATATAGCATAGTTTAGTGTGATATTTGCATTACTTATATTTTTTTAACCCAAAAATATTATTATTTCTTCCTAACATGTTGTCTTCTATCTCTCCTCGTATAAACTAACATTTAATCACTTTCAGAATATCAGTAATTCAAAATGAAAGTGAAGGCTAACAACATTCTCTAAGCATTATTATTTGCATATTGTGATATATTTCCAAGAGGTGAGTTATATTATGTTGGGGGGGAGAAGACAATCATTGATTATTATTTGCATCATTAATTTTAATTTGTTTCTTCGCTCTTGTACTCAATTTTGCAGCACAACTTATGTCATAATTATATTTTTTTATTAAATTCATATGATGAAATTCCTACATTAATTAAAAAGAAAATAATTTTATAATATATAAATGGATGTAAATCACATCTGAATTACCAGTTATAAAATATGGTCTCTCAGGAATAATTTATAAAGTTAAAATTATCAATCTTTAAAGGTTAAAATATCTTTTTTGTCCCAATTTTCGTCAAGTTTTTTCAAATAAGTCCTTATTTTGGTTTTGTGTTCAAATAGGTCCCAATTTTCGTCAATTTTATTCAATTAGATCTTTTTTTGCTAACACCGTTTAAATCATTAACGGCCATGAATAGTGACTGCCACGTGTCACTTCGTGATTTTTTTTTAATTTTTTTAATTTTAATTTTAATTTTTTTAATTTTTTTTAAAATTTTTTTAAATTTTTTATAAATGTACACGTGTCAACCCAAGAGTGTGCCACGTGTCACTTCATTGTTTTTTTGATTTTTTTTAATTTGTTTTAAATTTTTTTAAAATTGTTTTAAATGTCCATGTGTCAACCCAGTAGCGTGTCACGTGTCAAAGTCAATGTTCTAAATTTAATTTGGTCCCTATATTTGTTATTTTTTTTCAATTAGGTCCCAATTTTTGTTAACATTAACCAATTTGGTCCCTCTCCAAATTAAAACCAAATTTAATTTTTATATTAAAATTCACATTTTTTATTAAATATTTTTATATAATATATTAAAATTCACATCATTATAACTTTGATATAAAAATTAAATTTGGTCACATCATCGATAGGGACCAAATTGGTTAATGTCAACAAAAATTGGGACCTAATTGAACAAAAATAACAAATATAGGGACCAAATTGAATATAGAATATTGACTTTGACACGTGGCACACTACTGGGTTGACACGTGGACATTTAAAAAAAAATTCAAAAAAATTCAAAAAAAATTCAAAAAATAAAAAATAAAAAATTCAAAAAAATCATGAAGTGACACGTGGCAGTCACTGTTCATGACCGTTAATGATTTAAACGGTGTTAGCAAAAAAGGACCCATTTGAACACAAAACCAAAATTAGGACTTATTTGAAAAAACTTGACGAAAATTGAGACAAAAGGTATTTTAACCATATTTAAACTACTAGATAATTGTTAACATATATTCAGCAAAGAATAATACTTATTATATTATAGTTACTAATTTTGTAAGTATTTACACTTGAGTAGGGTTTGTAGCCATTTTCAGGTCTTCCGAAAATGACCAAATACTATGCATTATTTATTTGAAGCAGTTAATCTTGCAACTTCCAACAACCATCATAATGGCAAATTTATATTCTTGTACAGGTCATTTAAATTTAAAAAAAAAAAAACACAAATTTTTTTATATTTTTAATTATTAACATACCATTTTATTTTCATTTTGTTTTTAAAAGAATGTATGAAACTATAAAAAAAGAAAGATAAAAAGGATATTTCATTGTTTCTTATACAAACATTTTGAAAATACAAAATAAAGTAAAACTAATGTGATGCTTTGTAATTTAAAAGTAAGTGAAACTTTTTTTTTTCATTATTAATTAGTTGTTGATAGTATTACAAATCACGTGTTATTTATTGGAACTTTATCATGAAAAAGGAATAAATATAATTGCTAACTCACTTCATCTTCATCTGGGAGCCACTTTTCCCCCGATATTTTCACTCACAATTGGATTTTATCAGGTAATACCACATTTGTGTATGTGTGAATATATGGTCTATTAATTAATTATGTAAATGATGGGATTTTATTTAATTATTTCTACAAATTTCTCCTTTTTTTTTTTCAAAAGATTCAATCCATTTACAGTGCTGCATAAAATTCAAGTATAAATTAGAATGAGAATGTAAACCACGATAATCATCTAGTATTCAACCTCTAAAAAATATAATTATTTATAGTCAAGATTATATATATTGACAAATCTAACATTTATACGGGTTAATAAAAAATCAAGGAAAAAACATAACCATAATTAACAATAAATTTATTTAAAAAAAATCCATATATTGAGTAAATATTTACGCTTGGGTTAGAAAACGGAGAATTCTCACTTGAAAGAAATAAGGTATTATTCTGATTTCAAATTTCCGAGTGACATCTTTACCTTGTGTTTGGATGGAGCATTTTAACAATGTTGAAAAATTGAAATAGATTGTATTTGAATTACTTGCAATTAAATTCCTATCATTTTCTAAATAATTTGTTTGGATAAAGAAATTAAAATACCTTATATTTCAATTTATTGTTTGGATAAAACAATTGAATTTTTTGTGAAATAAAATTTAAATGCTTCAAAAAAATGCTTGCATTTGAAATGTTTTTTAATTTCTCCATCCAAATAAAACATTTCATTACAAAGAAATTTAAATTCTTCAAAAAAATGAACTGCTTCACTAAAATACCTCATCCAAACACACTATTAAGGTTAATCACCATGCATTTGAATGGATCATTCCAATGATTAGAGGGCTTAAGGGACTGATAATTCATATGTAGAACCTCGATATCGGTCCCATGATGGGCAGCTATGTTCCGATCTCAAGTTCGCCAAGTGATATGGTTTAGGGTCAATCTCCATGCATTTAAAGTATTGTCTACTTTGGAGTGAGACTCCATCACACATTTATCCTTAAAAGACGTCTTGGTGGATGGAATGAGGACAAAATATTTAAACTGCCTTAGACCTCAACTTCTAAGCAGTATTGCATGTAGTAGGAACAAGTATTATCTATGAATATTAATAAAACATTATACAACATAAAAAAAATTATGATTCTAAAGAATATTGTTTCTTGGATTTTTATTTTATCTTGTTGATGCAATGGATTTAATTAAAACGAATAAACATAGAATAAAATAAAATAGAATATTTTGTTATTAATTATTCTAAATTCTTGTAATTTTTGTTTAAACTCAGGGGTAGCAATACAAAAGGTAGAATAAGTGTCTATTGTGTGAGGTTGAAAATCAAAGTATTAGTCATTTATTCTTCACATGCAATGTTTCATAAATGAGTAATATGTGAAAGAAGTAAAATTTGTCTTGTTTTAATCTTTATGTCTTTACAGATATCTTCTCTTCTTATTTCTAAAAATAAATTCATTCTTTAAAACGGTTATAACAAAATATAGTACATAATTTTTATTCTATATTCGTCAAAAAAAATAAATATATAATAAACTCATGAGATAAAAAAAAATACTATTTACTAAATTAATATTTTATTATCAATTTAAACAAAAGAGAATTATCTTTTTTATTTTCAATAATGGACTAGAACATATGTTAAATCAGAACATAAGAGTTTGTGGTTAACTTCCTATTTTTTTTTTCACAAATAAAAAAAAACATATAAGAGTACAAAATAAATACAATATGTGAAAAATTGATAAAAACATAAAAAATATTTCAATAAATTCGTTTGTTCTTTATTGTTTAATTTTATATTTTATTATTTATTAATATTAAATGTTATAATTTATAAAAGACGAATTAAGAATACGCATAATTTAATTTTCATAAATATAATATTTATTACATATACTTTTAAAAGAAATTTAAAATTTTAGGCGGCATGATCTCCTAAGGATAAACTAGAATCCGTCATTGCTCAATAACTAGATTGATTAGATTGTTACAAATCACACGCATCACCAAGTTGTCCTAACACTATGTATACGTGGAATTTATTATGTCGGTTCTTAAACATTTACGGTATCGATTATTTTTACGTTATAGTTGCAAAAGATATAAAAAATATGATCTTTTTATGACTTCAAAAAATATCTCACATAACATAATAAGTTGAACTATGTCAATTTATCCTAATAAGTCGAACTTATTATGCTTCCTCTAATGTGATGAAAATGTTGTTGATTAAAATTGCATCAAACGCAAGAGATGTCTATGCAACCATAGCAGGAGATCCAAATACACTATTATTCGAAGATACTCACAAAACATTCAAATACAATATTTTCTTGCTAACATTAAAGTATAAATGTCGTCTTTGGGAAGGCTTTGTCACAAAAGCTACAAATGCACAAATTCAACATTTCTAAGTTCTTTTTATTTACCTATCATTCCTCTTGTAACCCCTAAAATCTTTATAGTTAGTCGATTATTTCTTCTTCGTCTTTATAAATGTAATGGTGCTGAGACGGAATTCAACACTATAACCTACATGCAAGACTACCTTTTAAGAAAATATTTTATTTTAAATATATATATATATATATATATATATATATATGGATGTCACGGATTAGCTCACCACGAGTTGAGCTGAAAATGGATAAACTCAACCCGACTTATTTTTTAGTGAACCAGAAATATTGTCATCCGGCTCGACCCATCACGGGTTGGTGGGTTAGTGAGTTGACTCACTTACGATTTTTTTTTTACAATTTATTTTTGTATATTGATTACATTACAATGATAGTAAATTAACTTAATTTATTTGTTATAACAGTGAAATCAAAGTGTTTACCTAATTCTCAAAATTATTCAAATATTATTGAGTAACATTCTTGCATTTAAAAATATAAAATTGTGAACCTAAATAATTAGAAGTAGTAAATAATTATAACAAAAGAATTTTAAAAAAATTGTAAGAAAATGTTGGTGAGTTAAGTGGGTCAACCCACTCAACCCGGTTCGAATCCATTTAACCTGTAAGTTAAGTGAGTCAGATTCAGTTGAACCCACTCTTTAAAAAACAGAAATTTTCTCAACCCAATCGGACTTAAATCCATCGTGAGCCGAATTAGTTCACGGATTAGAATCCATTTTGACACATACACACACATATACATATACATATACATATATATATATATATATATATATATAATTATATTTTGGTGAAAGAAATTATTTTGTTTTTATAATTTTTTCTTTTTTAATTTAAAATTTTCATATAATGAAATGAGTTTTGGAATGTCAGGGTAAAACATAGTTAAAATGTAAAAATTTATAATGATGTCTTATATAGATTTTTTTAAATAATAAAACTAAAAACTCCATAACCTTTTGTTTGTTTGCTACATATGCATACAAATTTTGATTGAAGTTGTTGTTGTTGAAAGAACAATAGGTGCATCAAGTGGTTTAGGTGCTGAGACAGCTCGAGTTCTTGCATTGCGTGGTGTTCATGTGATTATGGGAGTGATTGAAATGATTGATGCATATAATGTGAAGGAATCAATTCTTAAGCAAATTCCCACTGCTAAAGTTGATGTGATGAAGTTAGACCTAAGTTCAATGGCCTCTGTTTATCATTTTGCAGCTGAGTTTAATTCAACTTCTCTTCCATTGAATATTTTGATGTAAGATCATTCAACTTTCTAATTTACTATTTCACTACGTAATAAATAATTCTTTCTAATTTTTTTTTTATTTAAATTCTAAGAAACAATGCAGGGATTTGTGCACCCCCTTTCATGCTATCCAAGGATAACATTGAACTTCAATTTGCCGTAAATTATTTAGGTATATATTCTCAATTTATCTAAATTTCAATACATTATTCGGTGGGTTGTCAAATAAACTTTGAGAAATTGTGAAAAAATATAATCTCATTGTTTGCATCTTGTGGAACATAATTTGACAGGTCATTTTCTTCTAACAAATCTGTTGTTGGATAATATGAAGAAAACAACAAAAGAAAGTAAGATCCAAGGAAGAATTGTTAATGTCTCCTCAATGGGTCATCGATTTACATATCCTAAAGGAATCCTTTTCGATAAAATTAATGATCCACCAAGGTACCAACTACTTCGAATTTATGTTAGTCGATTCAACTTGTGTCAATCGTTATCATATGATAATTAACAGTTTTGTATTTTTTTAAGTTAGTGTTGAAAATATTACTTAATTTTTTTTTATTTAAATTAATTTTTAAGAAATATTTCAATTTTAAATATATGTTTCAATTTTAGGAAATTAGTTATTATTTTAGATTAGGAGTGAAATATTTTAAATATTTTATACTTGATATTTTGTTCTATATATAAGTATATCAATAAAATACAAAATATGTTCTTCCGTATAGCATATCATATATATATATATATATATATATATATATATATATATATATATATATATATAT
>Ga0214544_1009658_pt1 | contig 14916 bp, 6 predicted proteins | sample CNSS3metaG_FD_160074 | JGI IMG/M metagenome (GOLD analysis project Ga0214544, IMG submission 160074) | Root nodule microbial communities from cowpea collected in UCLA plant growth center, Los Angeles, California, USA - CNSS3 | ecosystem: Host-associated > Plants > Roots > Nodule | place: USA...
CACACTCATACCGGCAACACTCGCCAACCCGAGCCACAACTCAAGGGTTTCTCGTGTTCATCTGCCATCCCGAGCCACAACTCAAGAGATGCTATTCCGAGCCACAACTCAAGGAATACCACGTGCTAAACCCCTATCCCGAGCCACAACTCAAGGGATACGTTCCGAGCCACAACTCAAGGAACTCCAGCAATCCCACCTTTAAGGTACCATTAGATGCCACATAGATTACACCTACACAATCCAAATTCAAAGCTGCCGTAGTGCGAATCGCTTGGCGGGGGACACGTGCCGCCAAGCGCTGCCAGCTTCCAGACCGCCTGGCGGGGGACACGTACCGCCAGGCGCCAAGCGCCTCAAACTCACAAAGTCTGCAACCACCGCCTGGCGGGACAGTCTACACCGCCAGGCAGACGCTGTTCCAGGAGCCACTGTCCGTGTCGCCGCCGCCTGGCAGAGCCTATCCAACCGCCAGGCGCCATCCAGTCCAGAACCCCACTGAGTCCTTGCCATCGCCTGGCACTACCCATTCTCGCCGCCAGGCGCTATCAGTACAGCAGCACTCTACTTGAGTTCCCTATCACGAGTTTTCATGGTTCACTACTTCTAGCTTCCAATGCTATTCTCATTAACTGACTCATAACAAGTCCCTTAGACTTGACTATTCACAATGCCCTTGCATCAATGGAAGTACCTTACTTGAAACCATTTTCCTAGTCTAGATTCACATACTCTTTTTATAATTTTAGTATAACTCACCCTTTTCTCCAAACAGTACTCATGCTCCTACCATACTTGTCCTCTTTTCTTCCCCCTTTTTATAACCTACTTAGATATACAAGTTCATCTCACTATATTTTATACTTATCTCTACTATACTCAGATTACAGTACCACCATCAAACAAGACCTCTCAAGGTCCAATATTGCCCTCACACAATTATATGACTCATACCAAAACCTCAATTTCAATTATCCCTCGTTACTCTAATATACTCGTCCTCGCATATCCTATCCACCATCTATGTCATTCCATTCCATCAACTCTTATCCCTATGACTCCGAACTTCAACCAAATGCACTCATTTTTTACACCAAACTCTTACTGACACTCAACACTCGCTCAATCACAACAAGCACTCCCTCTGCACTGTCACCTACGTCGCCTGGCGGCCAGCTTCGTGCCGCCAAGCGGTGCGTCAGTTCTGGAACTTCCCAGATTCCTCCTGCAACCAAATGCTCAGCCATTTTTCCATCTTTAAGAGTACACACAAAACTAATCTCAGCACAATCATAAAAATTTAATTTATTGATCACCATTTCCTATGTCCAATTCACAGTAACACATTCCAATTCGTGATTTCTGATAACATACGCTCAACCCTAACTCATATTCACTGTTCCATTCATTTAAGCCTTCGATTAGGTGGTTATACCTACTGTTGATCATCATTACCCCTCTATAAGGATCACCAATGCCTTTTGCCCTGATCAGATTTCACCCAGAATTCCAGAAAACCCAAAAACGAGTCAAAATACCTCGCACCGCCTGGCGGTTCAACCAGTCCCGCCAGGCGCCTCATCAGCAAACCCAGAAAATAGTTAAGACATTTTGCGTCGCCTGGCGGCCGAGAATGTGCCGCCGGGGGGTTCCTCTTTTAGGAACCCAGAACACACCAAATAGCATGAGTCGCCTGGCGGTGGTTCATCACCCGCCAGGCGGTTTCTGGGAAATTCCAGAAACGCAGAATTATGAAGACATTAACAGTACACAAACATCAATTATACCATACAGTTACACATTTATGATCATATGCATAAATTTTACGAAGTCCAGCTCCCCTAACCTGGTTCTCCTTTGCTTAAGCTTGAAAATTTGTAGGATTCCCCCTTGATCACCCACCTTCCTTGCTTCCTCCCTATTCAGCCACGTAAAATCACACCAGAACCTCTCACACTCTCAGATTTTCGCTCTCTCTTTAGGTATAGTTTACCAGCTTATCAAACCTTAGCCGTCACACCAGAACCTCTCACACTCTCTCAGATTTTCGCTCTCTCTTTAGGTATAGTTTACCAGCTTATCAAACCTTAGCCGGGATTAATTACCAAAACGAAAATGGCATTGAATAAGACATAATGTGCCATTCAATCCCTCCTTATGGCTGCCCTTCCAGCCAAATAATGTAAGTTCTCCAAGGCTCGAACCCACAACCATGTAATCACCAAGTCTATATCAAACCATTTAACCAATTCATATTTCTTGCTAGGAATCACAATTCAATTATCATAACATACAAGAACATGTTTTCATAAATTAAAATAACAAAACCATAACATCAAAAGTTAGCATACATAGGACTCGAACCCAAGTCCTTTCACACAATCAAAGTGCTCTCAACCACATGAGCTAGCACTTTTCCACATCGTTCCAACCATAATTTAATGTCATAATTATTACCCCTCCCGTATTTATTAATTATTTATTTATTTAATTAATTAAATTCTACGGGTCTTACAATAACCCCTTGTGTCTAGACTCTGCAGAGTTTAGAAACCAGCATAGGTGCATACTTCCTTTAGAATTCTATATTAAGCGCATAATCCGAATAATCGAGTCGAGAGTCCATTACTTGTTTACATGAAGATAAGCATGTGAATTATTCTTTGGTTGTATGTTGATTGTGTTTCATAACTTGTTTATTTAACTGTTAAAAATTATTTTCACTAGCTTACCCTTTTATTTGTGTTTTGTGTTTTGTTTGGCTTTTTGTTTTTTGCGATGATCACCATTATTGGTGGGCGCAGATGATGAGGCACCTGTTGATCTGGACCCTGTGTAGGGAGATGTTATTGTTTAGCTTAGTCGTTGTAGCTAGTTTCCTTCTTTGAGCACCCTTTTATAGGAATTTCTTATGTTTTGTTTTAGTACTTTATTTTGAGTAGTTTTTGAAATTTTTGATGTAAATTTCGGATGACTGTAATGGTGATTATTTTATACTCTCTCTTGTGTTTCTCAAAATATCAAATCATGTGATGATTTATTTTAATAACTTTTGTCTATTAAATGGGACGTTACACTTGTTGTGCAAGTATCGACTCTTGAAAAATAATTGAGTCAATTAGTTGTAATTATGGCAAATTTTTTTAACTTAATGCAACTATTTTGACAATAAGAAATGAGTTAAACCCAAAAAGACTAAAGAGATTAACTAATATATCTTTGAGGTTTCTACAATTATACAAAGAGCCATAAATGATGAGATATATGTTAGTTTGAAATTATTTGACTCAAGGAGACCTATTTTAGAATTGGATCATATCTTTTCGTGACTTGTAAAAGGAAGAAAAATAACATTGGAAGCCAATAATATCAAACCGATATATTTACTAATTTTTTGAGTTTAGCAGACAATACTCACCAAATCATATACTCGTTAGATGATCCACTACATGTTAAGCGAGAATTGAAAATTTAAATTCCAAAGCCATAATCGTTGGGCGAGCCTAGTGGATTGACTCCTAAAGGTTTGGGTCATAGAGTTAGCAATATTGTTGTTGAGTAAAAAATATTTTGTAAAATTCTAGAGATTTCAAGAGCGAGGTATGGATTCGTTGGACGGATTTTATTGAGTTTTTGTTCTAGGGTTTGGTCTCTGAGTGAGTTAGTTCCTTCGCTAAGCAAAAAAAAAAGTGAAAATTCAAAGAGCTAAAATGAAAAATGGATAACGAGTGAACAAAGTATTTGTTGGACGATTACTTGCTAGACGATATGCTTGCTAAGCGAGAGAAAGGAAAATATTTGTAATAATATTTATTTTTTATTTTCTTTTGTGGGATGAAAATACATGAGGTGTAGGGGTCAAGTACAGTCAGAGCTTATGTCATAATATACTTAGAGGTATGTGAGGTTCAGTAGAGTCATGACTTATATCATAATTTACTAAGAGTTGTTGTTGATTTGTGTGTGTGTGTGTGTGTGTGTGTGTGTGTGTGTGATGTGGATGTAGTTGTTTTCAAAGAAAAATATATATGTTGTGTGATTATTGGATGTGTATTGAAGGGTGATTTTGAAGGAAAATATGAACTAACAATGATATAAATATTCAGATGGTAAGAGTTTATGGAGGTTCTTATAATTTGGATGGGTGATTATGAGAAGGGTCAGTGTCTCACAAATAGAAGAAATGTATCCTACCATATAAAGATGACTTAATTTCGGAGATATAGAGCCTAGTAGAGTTAAGGTTTAGGCCATAATCTAATGATATGTCATATAACGAAAGCAAAATCTCTTAGTCTATTCAACAATGGGTCTTTCGGAAGTAGAATAAATTACTAGTGGTGGATTGTTATCTTAATTGAATGATTTTTGTGTGGTTGTTGAATGTGATGTAAAATCCTTACATTTTTTTTCTATTTGAAATTATATTGTTTCAAAATGCACTAGCTTACCTTATTTTATATGATTTTGGTTTTCATCTAATATAATTATATGTTACACGAGAGCAGAAGATGATAGAAGTGGAAGTACTTAGTAGTAAGAAACTAATGAGACTTTTATATATAAATAATTTTGTACATGTATATGTTTATAATGTGTTTATACTAAATAATATGTAAATTTATTTTAAAAAATCTAACAGAGAATCCAAATTCTATTTATACACTTGTGATAAGTGATAATGTAACACCAAGGTATGACATTACGGAATGCAAATGACTTTCTTAATAATCGAAATATATTAATTATAACATTTTAGGAAAAAAAATATATAACTAAATATAATAATATGTATGTTTCCTTTAACACCATGACAATTTTGGTCTAGTTAACAATTTTTGTGTACATTTTTTCTTTTCGAAAATACACTTGTTAAGAGTTGGAAAAAGAAAATATAAATATTTTTACTTGTTTTCCTATTCTTACATTACACTACAAGAAAACTTTTAAACAATGACCAATTTTAGTGACAAAAAATATGTTTAGAGACCAATTTAGAGACTAATTCCTTTGGTAGCCAAAACCTTATTAGCTAATGTTAGCGACTAATTTAAAGACCAATTCATAATATAAACTATTTTAGCAACTAATTTACAGATCAATTATTATTTTTTGAAACCATTTTAATTACCAATAATTTTTAATTTATAAATTGGTATCTAAAATGGTACTTATAATGACTATTTTGTTACTAAAATTGGTTATTATTCCAGAATTTTTTTGTAGTGTTAAATCAAAGAAATGAAACATATAAAATTATTTAAAAAATATATACAATATATAATATATATATATATATATATATATATATATAATTACAAGAAAATCTCTAAATAATGACCAATTTTAGGGACAAAAAATACTTAGTCACTATGATAACCAATTTAGATACTAATTTTTAAACTAAAAGTTATTGGTAATTAAAATAGTTTTTTTTAACTTTTTTTGTAGCCAAAACTTTGGTAGTTAATATTAGTAACAAATTTAGAAACTATTTTAATTACCTATAATTTTTTGTTTATAAATTAGTATCTAAGTTGGTCATTATGGTGATTAACTATTTTTTTCACTAAAATTGATTATTATTTAGGAATTTTCTTGTAGTATATTTTTATTGATATGTAATTTATCTTCATACATTGATTATAATTATGAAGTTAAATATACATAAAAGAAATATATTCTATCAAATCATATTTTGTATATTTTTAATTAATATTTATTTTAATAAATGATATTTATTATATGACTATATGTAAGGCCCAGTTTTATTTCTGTCCTAATGTTTAAGGGTTGGCCTTAATCTGCTAGGCCTAAGGACTGGTCCATAGGGTGCTAAGGCCCTAAAGCTGCTAGGGTTTCCAATTCTGATTCATTTCTTGCAAAATAGAACCCTAAGCGCTGCCCCCTTCCTTTCAGGACGCTCTGCTAGGGCTTGACTCCGATCTTGGCTAAAGATTTCTCGAGCTCAGCTTTGTTTTCGCTCCATGTAAGTGTTTCTCAAGCTCGTACCTGTACTCCCTAAATCTTATTTTCGTGTTCTTCCTTCTAGGGTTCCATAATAACTTTGTTCTTCCTTTGCCCCGCTGTTCTTCCATTTTTTGAGACCACTTCTCGAACTGTTGCACTCCGCAGTTGGTGTCGAGGTCCTGTATAAGCCCTCTCCAGGTAAGGGAAGCTAGACTTCACGTTTTGATTCACTTTTGTATGTGTTGGTTCTGTTTTGAGTTCTGGTGCTAGCATGTTGCTTATGATGATGTAAAAATGCCTTGGGTGCTATCATGAGTGAGTCTGTGTTTGAGCATGCGTGGAACAGTGGTGGAAACTGATATACTCGCCCAGGCGAGAACAGGGGGAACTCGCTCAGGTTTCTGCTCGAGCGCTCGCCTAGGCGAGCTGCTATATTTTTGAGCGACGAACAGTCTCGCGTCGCCTAAGCGAGAGCTCGCGACATTTTCCAGGAGCCACTATTGCAGTCTCGCCTAAGCAAGAGTCTACTGTTTTAGTGAGAGCACTCTTCTCGCCTGAGCGAGGACTCCAGCTTGAGTGAGACCTCTTTTGGGTTTTTGCTATGCTTTGTCTCTTGAATGTTGATGGTTGTTTGATTGGCTGGTTCATTGACTTATTAAGTACAAAGGGGGTGGATATGCATGTGCTATGTATGTTATGGGTGAGAACAAATGAATTGGAAATGAGCTTGGCATGAGATATATTTGATGGTTGATCACTCATACTTAATGACATGTTAAGGGTATGCATAAGAATTTCATGATTGATTGATAATGTATGAGTAAGGGTGGTTTAGGACATAATTCCATGACCCTTGTAGCGGGGCTCGTGGTGGTGCCTCATCTTACGGACGTAATTCCGCGGGCCCTTCACGGAGGAGTCCCCGGTGGTGCCTCAGCAATAGGACCTAATTCCATGGACCCTCTTAGGAGGAGTCAATGGTGGTGCCTCATCGTATGGGCGTAATTCCATGGACCCTCTTAGGAGGGGAGTCAATGGTGGTGCCTCATCTATTGGACTTAATTCCATGGACCTCGGGGTGATAGCTCATGATGGCGCCTCAACATAAGGACGTAATTCCACAGGGGTATCGTGGTGGTGCCTCAAGGCCAGGACGTAATTCCACGGAGGTCTCGTGGTAGTGCCTCATGTAAGGATGTAATTCTGCGAAGGCCTCATGGTGATGCCTCACTGCTAGGACGTAATTCCACAGTTTGGTGGTGGTGCCTCATCGTATGTATCCGGATTAGTCAAGTCTAAAAGCCCTAAGTGGTTTGGGTATATCATGTGTGGATGTCTGTTAATTATGATTGGTTTTGAATTTACCTACTGAGTGTTATAATATAAGGATCTGTTACACTAGCTTACCCTTTCGCTTGTTTGTATGATTGTGTGTGGTTTCTTCCTTTGCGATGATCATCAACCTTGTTGATGTGAGCAGATGTGAGAACCTTTAGCAGTGGTGATAATAGAGATGTTGCGGTTTGATGATATCTTGGATGACTATCAGGCTCACTATAGGGGCCTCAACGTTTGGAGTTTAGTAATAGTAGTAGTTTATCTCGCTCTTGGCGAGTTTTTGTACCTCGTTTAGGCCTGTGGAGCCTCTTAATTTTATTATGGATATGTTGGGGTACTGTGTATGTCATATTTCGTCTTTCCGCACTCTCTGAATATTTAATATATGTGGCGTTTATTTAAATTGGAATTATCTATTTAAAATGGGATGTTACACTATAATTTGAACTAAATATCACTATGTCATATTATGTTGAATAAAGTATGCTATCCACTAAACGTATGTTTTATCTTCAACTTTAAATTATTTTAAATCTGTAATAAACTTCTAAAACAAATATAGGTTTAAAATCAACATAAAACCAAATTACAAAGATCCAAGCTTATTTTTGTTTATATATATATATATATATATATATATATATATATATATATATATATATATATATATATATATACTTAAATTCAATTATTTTAAATTTCGATTTCTAAAGTTCCGAATTAGTTACTTAAAAAAATGAATTAAATTTAATTTTGAATGTAAATTATTTCAACTTATAATAAATTGAATTAATAGAGATTTAATTTTATAGATATTTTATAAATTAAACTATACTATCATCTTATTATCGTTTACTAAGTTAAACATTTTTTATCTTTTCTTTTTCGTTTCTTTGGAACAATTTTATTTTCCTTAACCAATATATTTACTTTTTGCTGATAGAACAATATCTTAATTAATGTATATAAAATTATTTTGAATTAAATTATTGAACCTTATTTATATTTGAGATAAGTTAGAAAATAAAGTTTTTTAATCATATAAGTGGTTGATATTTTACTTAAACAATATTACAAATATATTGTTCAAAAACTCTGTCTTTCAAAGGAAATATTGTCCAAAAGAGATTGCCTACATAAGAAAGAAGTGAATGAGTTGAATAACATCAGACATAAATTATTTAAATATATGAAAAATGATAATTTTACAGCTTAAAAGATAAAATAAATCCATTTATAATTCATTTTAACAATAATGCAATATTATAAATTAGTATTTCAAACTAAATAAATAAATAAAATAAAAAGGTACAATTGAGATATTAATATATTACATGTATCAAGACATTCATTGAAAAACATGATAATCAACCATTCCTCACCGTTCAGATTTCATCTCTTATCTTTGTTCTTCTTTTCCCGCCACCAAAGCTTCACATAAAAGCACGTGACAACGTGATACAATGGATTGGTTAATGTCCTGACAAAAAAAGTTCCGCTATAAATTGATTCCTTCTCTTGCCTTCAAACTCATCCCCTCCACAACCCTAAATAACCATGGCTTTCCCAAAACCAGAGTTAATCGCATTCCTTCTCTTTGCCGTTGTAGCCCTCTCCTTCACAGCCCCTTCCGGCGCAGCCGACTGTGGCACCGGCGCCGGTGAAATTTCCGTTTATTGGGGTCAAAAGTCCGAATCAGTTGAGGGCACCTTAGAAAGCCTATGTTCCAGTGGGAACTACAACATCGTCATCCTCCAAAGCCTTCTGGTGTACGATGATGGCAGAGTACCAGCAATAAACCTGGCAGATCATTGTGGCACTTCTTGCCCCGCCAAGCTACAGCCACAAATAGAATACTGCCAACAAAACAACATCAAAGTGTTACTTTCCATTGGCCAAGACGTAACAGCCCTAAAAACCAAAAGCCACCGCCACTACTCCTCCAGCTCCAGCTCCAACTCCACAGCAGCTGCAGAAAAGCTTGCAAGCTACCTCTTGGAGAACTACCTCAGTGGCAACCCTGGTCCACTGGGAAGCGTAGCCCTAGATGGCATCAACCTTGCTGACGTGGCGGACGGCGAAAACCTTAAATGGGACGAAGTTGTGAAGGCCATTAACGCATCCACCACCGCCAGAAAAATCTACTTGGGTGCAGGACCCGAGTGTGTGTACCCCGATTACTACCTTGGCAAGGCAATCAGCACTGGGCTCTTTGACTACATCTGGGTGGAGTTCTTCTACCAGAACCCTTGCATTTACGCAAACGGAGACGCTTCCAATCTTTTGAAAGAGTGGAACAAATGGAGCGCTGGTGTTCCCGGCAGCAAAATATTCTTGGGCCTGGTTGCTGCCGGCGATGCCGACATAGCAGGGTACATACCACCGGAAGATCTTATTTCTAAGGTTCTGCCAACCGTAAGACAATCTTCGAACTATGGTGGTGTAGCCATTTGGGACAGAGCCCTTGATATCGCTAATAACTACACTGCTCAGATAAAAATCGACGTCCCTAAAGGTTGCATATGTGTGTGTAATGGTGATGATGCATGGAACCGTCTCTATGGTCTTGGTTCTGCGTCACTGAGGATGTCGGTTTGATCCACCATGCAGAATCGTGTTTATGTCGAATAAAGTTGTAGGTACTCATTAGGGTGACCTATGCATGTTTGATTACATGCATGTAATGGATCTCCTATTAAATAAAGAAAATTATATGGTGCCTGGTTAATTAATAACTTCTTTCTATTTACATTATAATATATATTAATATTTTAAGTTATAAAATGAAAAAATATAATTAGAATATTAATATAACTCATTATTGATGATCGAGACGGATCTTAGTTGATCCTTACGAGGGCCATGGTCCCCAAAAAAATTGATTTTTTTTATAAATTATATGCAATATATTTTATTTATGAAATTTAAATTATATATATTTTAATTTTTATAAATTATAACAATGTTAATAAATAATAAAATATAAAATTAAGTAATAAAAAATAAAAAATTTATTAAAAAATTTTGTATGACCTCTCTCATTATAATTTTATCATATATTGTATTTATCTTTTATTCTAGTATGTTTTATTTTGTTTATAAAACAAAATAGGAAGTTAACCAGACACAAACTTATTTTTTGTATTCTGATTTCTCATGTTGTAATAATAAATGTAACTCTCTTGTCTATTAACAAGAAAATATTAATTTAATAAATAATACTTTTTATCTCATGAGTTTATATGTATTTTTTTGTATGAATATAGAATAAGAGATGATGTATTATATTTTTTTTTTGACATGATTGTCATAGATTTTTCTTCTAATAATTACATCTCTCAATTTTGTATTATGTTTTGATAAATTATTATTTTTCAAATAGATATATAGATGAACAATAAAATAATAGATTATTGATTAAGAATAATAAGAGAATATATTCGTAGATAAAAACAAGATAAATTTTACTTCACAAATTTTGAATTCTTCACATACTTTAAATGATAATATTAAGAATTCAATTTTTGAATTAGGAGAACCTTTTTAAAATTCAAATAATTATAGTAGTAAGAGAGGAACTTCGTATTAATCTTTTGAAAAATATATGAATTTTAATTTTGAATTAAAAGATACATTTTTTAGAATTCAAAATATTATAATTGTAAAAGAAGATTTTCATATTAATTCTATAAAATATATAAATTTTTAAGTATATTATTTTTTTCTTCCAAATTTCAAAACCAACATTAGCAGATGCCTAAATTGTTAGTAATGTTAAGATATTACAAGTCTTAAAAGTAAAAGTTACTGTCTCTGCAAATTATGGATCTTATCAACCAAGTAAATATTAATATAATTTAAAGTTCTTCTTTTTTTAAGAAAATTAAATCATTAACGAAAAATTTACTAAAATAGTTTAATTCTTTTAATAAGTATTTTATTTTTATCTACTATAAATATAATTGTTCTTTCAAACATGTTTGAACACGAATATTAAGAATAAAATAATATTTTATTAAAAATTGCAAGAATCTACATTGTTTTCTGACATAAAAAGTATTAATTTCTTGGAAAATGCTAAAAGGAAAATTATTCTTTAATAAAGTTTTTTTTACAAACCTTTGACAATATTATTGATATGGTAGCATTTTATTTATTGTAAGAAAAAAATGTTTAATTTAATTTAAAAATGAAGAAAAAATTTTAGTGTGACCTAAAAAAATTATTAAAATATTTTTTTGACAAATTTTAACAAACTATCACTTTAGATAAAAAAAAAATTACTATTTTATTACTTTATTTTGATTAAAAAATAAAAAGTTAATCTATTTAATTCTATTAATGAGAACTTTGTTAAGTTTGTCGACAAGAAAGTTTTTCAAAAGATAACTTTTCTTTTAAAAATGTACTTTGAAGGAAGAGAAAGACGAGAGGAAGAAGGAAGCTATAACACGCTATCCTCATTTTGAACATCTGATAAATTTGTCACTGTGAAATTGGTATCAGCCTACTCCACTCTAACATGACATAAAATATTAATTTAAAAAAACTAAATATAAAATTAATTGTTTTAATTAATAAATATTTATGTTATTGTTGAATTTTAGTGTGGATTTAATCGATACTAAATTAATTTAAAAAAAAGAATTTAAACAAATTCAAATTATTTGAAAATAACTTAAAAGTAATTTCGTTTATTGTAAATTGAAAAAAAAATGTTTTCTATATATAAAATAAGTATTTTTTGAAAAAAAATAATAAAAAAATAACATCAAGATCGAAATACTTAATATTGATATTTTTAATTTTTAATAATTATTTGATATTTAAATAATTTTTTAAATTTTATAATAATTGAAATACTTTATTTCAACAATAAAAATTAAGATTCACTAAATTCAACAATAAATCTACTGGAAAACATCCTGGAAACCCAAAATCAACGCCTGTCCGGGAAGGGTATATCTTCGTCTGCACTTTTACCTGCTCACGTCATTCAGTATAGGACGATCATTGCAAGGGTAGAAGACACACAGAACACAAAAGAACTAGAAGGGTAAGCTAGCTTGAGCAAAGAGCAAATCATACAATTTTATACTAAGACAGAAAACAGACTTCCATTCCACAATCCACTAAATCATCCAATTAATTCTGACCATAACACCACACATCATTCTAGACTCGATATCCGGATTATGTAAGTGGCATTGGAGCTCTTGGTGACTTGCACCTGAGATGGTTCCTAAACTCTGCAGAGTTTTAGGCACAAGGGGTCTTCACCCAACCACTCTCAAGGTAAATCCCATCACCTCTATGATGGATCGGTTTCATAGACCAGGACCTCCTGCTACTTCCCCCGACGTAATCCGTCACGCTCTACTTGAGTCTTAATGGTTACTGGAAGCGTCAGGATATCACCAATCTGAGTCCTCATGCCCTTACATTTACTAAACCACCTTCCTTAGGATTTTCCCTTGAAATCCTAACTCTAACATACTTCCATTCACATCAAGTTCATACTCAATTCATTCATACAGTCTAACATGCATAAGGGTCACATGCATTATCAACCAACATTATCTTAAGGCAACCAATCAAGCATCAAGAAATCAAAACAGTGGGAAACCCATATTCTGCAGGAAATCTCGCTTAGGCTAGATGGTCTCGCCTAGGCTAGAGAGTCAATCTCGCTTAGGCGAGTTGATCTCGCCTGGGCGAGACATCACACAATGGCGAATTACAAATCCTGGGCGAACTCTCGCTCAGGCTAGACTGGCTCGCCTGGACGAGATGTCATCTCGCTCAGGCGACCCCAGCTCGCCTAGGCGAGATTTCGCACAATTGACAGGGGTGAGCTTCTGGTATTTTCGCTCAGGCGAGATCAGCTCGCCTAGGCAAAACTACCAGAAATCCTCCCTATTCTGCACATGCAAGCTCGCTCAAAGACATCTACCACTCAATTTCACACACCAACAATTTCAATCATCAATTACACAAACAATCATGCAACTAAAACACTCACGAATACAATCTACATCAAAATGAGTTACAGGATTAGCTTCCCTTACCTATTCTTGAGTTTAAAGTTTGAGTGGAGGCAACCTAGGAGAGGGGCAGGATTCCTCAGCTGAACCTAAGAGAAGAATTCATGATCCAGTCACAAGGAGAGGACGAACACATGGTTAGAATCTGAATGGAAGCAGGAAATTCGAGTTGAATTTCGGATTTGAACATTGAGTCACAAGGGAGACTTACCTAAGAGAAGAGAAGCTGTGAGTGGAGGCAGCAGGGGGATTGATAGTGACCACTTCTCCAGAATCTGAGCATGGAAAAACTGAGACTGTGAGATGGTAGCACAGAGTAGATTGGTTAGGAGAGAATTTGGGCAGTGGAGAAGGATAAAAGGAAGTGAGGAAAATAAAAATGGAAGAAGTGGCTGGTGTTCTTAACTGATAAAAGAGTAGTGGAAAAAGGGGTATCACATTCTCCCCAACAACAAAAATTTTCGACCCAAAAATTGAGACTTACCAGAGAACAAGTGTGGATATGACTTTTTCACGTCCTCTTCCAATTCCCAAGTGGAGTCACCTGTCCTCTTGTCCCAAATGACCTGGACTAGTCTGATGGATTTCCTTTTGAGCTGCCTCATCTGAACATTTCCTAAGCTCTCGGGTTGAACTTCCATTGTAAGATCTCCTCTAATCTGCAGATCTTCCATCTCGAGTATATGGGAAGGGTCAGGCACATACTTCCGGAGCTGGGATACATGAAACACTGAATGGAGGTTGGCCAGAGGGGGAGGTAGGGCAATCTCATATGCTACTGGCCCAATCCTCTTCAGGATCTGGTATGGACCGGCGAACCTAGGAGACAACTTCTTCTGACGGATGGCTCTCCCCACGCCCGTAGTCGGGGTAATTCTCAAGAAAACATGGTCCCCTGGTTCAAACTCTAAAGGTCTTCTCCTCTGATCAGCATATGATTTCTGTCTGCTTTGAGATGCCTTCATTCTTTCTTGTATGAGCTTGACCTTCTCAGTAGTCTGCCTCAGGAGCTCTGGTCCCACTACCACTGATTCCCCATCTTGATACCAGCATAAAGGCGTCCTACATCTCCTGCCATAGAGGGCCTCATAAGGTGTCATGCCAATACTGGTGTGAAAGCTGTTATTATATGTAAACTCCACCAAGGGTAGGGCCTCATCCCACGTACCCAGATGGTCCAGTACACACATCCGCAAGAGATCCTCAAGAGACTGGATGGTCCTCTCGGACTGCCCATCGGTCTGAGGGTGATAAGCAGAGCTCACAGCCAATCTGCTACCCATAACATCTTGCAGCGTCTGCCAGAAGCGGGAGGTGAATCGTGGATCTCTATCAGAGACTATGCTCGATGGCACACCATGTAACCTCACGATCTCGCTGATATACAACTGTGCTAGCTTCGCCATAGACATCCTCAAATTCACTGCTAGGAACTGGGCACTCTTGGTGAGACGGTCTACTATCACCCATATAGCATCATGGTTTCTCACGGTCCGAGGTAAATGGGTGACAAAGTCCATAGCAATGCTATCCCATTTCCACTCGGGTATCTCAAGCTGCTGAA
>Ga0214544_1009660_pt1 | contig 14913 bp, 7 predicted proteins | sample CNSS3metaG_FD_160074 | JGI IMG/M metagenome (GOLD analysis project Ga0214544, IMG submission 160074) | Root nodule microbial communities from cowpea collected in UCLA plant growth center, Los Angeles, California, USA - CNSS3 | ecosystem: Host-associated > Plants > Roots > Nodule | place: USA...
TATATATATATATATATATATATTTATATATATATATATCACATCTCATTCCTTATATATCAAAATAGATTTAATTTTGAGAGCAAGACTCAGAATGAGGTTCGGTTGAAGAAAAAATTAATTTTTTCAAATATAAGTTATTCCAGCTAGTTGATCGTAATCCACCAAAAACTCTTTATCAGGATTTTTTATTATAATAATTTATTACTTTTAATTATATAAATTAATAATTTTCTCTTAAAAAATAAAATTTTATTCAATAATACTTAAATAGTTTAAATGTTTTATTTATTTGATTGTCTATATGTGAAAATTGACACTCTAATTCTCAATGACTATCTTTAAAATAACATTACACTACTAATAAAAATAAAAATAAAATTCTTGCATTTTAGTTATACTCTAATAAATTTATAAAATAAATTAAAAAATAAATTCTTGAACCAACACACGCAATGCCCCAACGTATAATAAATCAAATCAAATTACATAATAAATCAAGGGTTAAATATGTTTTTGATCCCTCAAATTTCAGTGAATTTTGGAATTAGTCCCTCATCAAAATTTTATACCAATTTAGTCCTTCATCTTTCAAAATGCGTGAATTTAATCCTTTAAACCAAATTTTGTTAAGTTTATTTGTCGTTTCAAGCACATTTCATGATAGTATTTAAGTTAACATCTAAGCAAAAATGTGTCAAACAGTGTAAATAATTTAAATACTATCATAAAATGCGCTTAAAACATCAGATAAACTTAACAAAATTTGGTTTAAAGGACTAAATTCACGCATTTTAAAAAATGAAGAACTAAATTGGTCAAAAGTTTTGATGAGGAACTAATTTCAAATTTCGCTGAAACTTGAGAGACCAAAAACATATTTATCCCATAAATCAAATCAAATTACATCTGACTAACTGCTAACAAAAAGTGAGCTGGATTAGACGACCTTATTTTTAACTCCACTGGTGATGAACTCATCCATGTCCGCTATATTGGTCAGCAGGGAAAGTGTAAAGAGAAATGAACAATTAAAATGCGAAAGCAATTCCCCCTCTAACGTTGCAAAACCTGATATTTCTTGTTCTATTGGGCAAACTATTCATCACTCCCTTTCCCTACCTTTTCTCTCAAATATATTTTTCTCATGATTGTTACAACCGAGAAAAATGTCAAAATAAACGTTTTTTTTTTCATAGAAGGGGATGAAATTATTTACTTCAATAGAAGGGGATGAAATTGATCGAAGACTACAGTACTGATAATCCAATTAAAATTGTAAAATTTATCTCTGGACATTTCTCCAGGAGCTCTTCCTGAAAATAGTATAACTCGAGCTTAGTTCAAACATGCATACAAAATTTCTTATTAATTCCCCAAATGTATGGGAGTTTATGTCTAACAATTTCAAATATACTGCACAACGAATTGAGCAGCCATTTCAATATGCACCCCCTACAGCGGGCCTGGGAATGTTCCATTCTCCCTTTGTTCATTCCATCTGTCAACCTGATGCATAGACAAAGTTATGAACACAGGTTGTTAGCACACATCCACAATTTCAAGATTAGCAGTAGCAGGAAAAAATAAACTACTAAACAGTTTTTGTTAAATGTCTAAGCAAACCATTAGTAAAAAAGAAAAGAAATGAAAAAGAAATCAAACTTTTATGTGTATTTGACCGGGGGGCAACTGCTATTGAAAATAAAAATACTAAATATTACCCATGATAACTTTGAACTGAGGCCAAGTAACTCTTAGGTTATAAATGTGAAACTTGGAGTATGTGATAAAATATATATTCATCAGAATGTGACATTTCCATGTTTATTAAAATCATTTAAAAAGTATTCCTGCGTATTGTGATCCATAGGGAAGTTGTAACTTCCACTTTTATCATTTTCTTTTACATTTCAATTCCCATGAGCAGATTGGGAAATAATGTCTGGGAATATCAGAAGTTGTCTTCTACACATGTAGCTTCCATTTTTACTTAAATTATTTTAGATTTTGACTACAGGATAGTCAAACTCGACAGCATATAAGAGGATCAGAAAAGGGATGCCAAATCGTAATCATAACTCAGACGCATAAGAATTACGATTACACAAAATTAAAATCATAAACATGTGCACGCCTTAAAAATAATATAGATGATAAAAGTAACTCAAGTCTTATGTAGTAAGATCTAAATCACAATTAAAATTTGGTCATATGATCTTTATCGAATTGAAGGAAAGACACGGTGAGCAAAACGGCAGAAGAACAAAAGAGAGCAGAAGCAAAGCGAGAGCATAATAGTAGAGTTATTGGAACATAGAGCAAGGCACTGTAAAGGCAGCCTCAGCGATGAGGATCGTGAGTGTTGCAATGCCAACAACGATGAAGCTAGCGGCAAAGGGGAGTTGCGTGGGTGCTTTTATGGTTGTCCACAATTGCAGTGATGGTTGTTCTATACCAGCGATAACATCAAGGTCAACATCAACAAGTGCTCGCGTCGTCATGTAAGTCTCCTTTGTTTTTGATTTCCAAACATATGGGAACCCTAGCGGAACAAAAGGGTCATGCAACACAAGTGTTGGGCTTTATTTTTGAGTGGGATTGGGTCATGTTTTATCTAACAAATGGGTCATCAAACCCTAGCTGGGAATAATCAACGTGGCACACAATCCCTTGATTCAAGGAGCAACAAGATGTCACTATAATTTGCACCTTCTTGCCCAAACCGGCATCCGTGTTAGCTCACAGCCTCCTTTGTACTTGTGGGATAGTGCAAGTTTACAAGTTTATTCGCAATCTCAATAACATTGAATATAATACAATTTATTTAAACAAACACTCCATCGAGGTTGGCCCTAGTCAATTTTGCTTATATGGGATGGTTAAAGATCCGATTATGTGGTACGGGCCAACAAAACTATCTTGTGATTCTTACGTGGCTCGGTTCACCCTGGGCCGTTTTCTGCAAACCAAATGCGAGACTGGCCATCTCATATTGCCATCCCTACTACAAAGTGAGGTCAACTATATGGACAAAATGATGACATGATGTTTTTCCCACCATCTTTAGCTATAGGGTTATCTAGCATGTGATTAGTCCCCTTATTAGAGCCAGAATAGGTCTTCGCAAATGCCGGAACCACCTAAGTAAAGATTTTAATGTATTTCGTACACTACACTTTTCAACACATTCATTCTCTCTCCTATCTTGTCAAGGATTTCCACTCATCCGAAGCACACTCATCTACACTACATTTTATTCTCTTGTCATTGCTTTACATCAAGTGTGACTTTTCTATTCAAGGAGACGCTAATCATGGTAAACAACAAAATTGATTCTAATCATTTTCAAAAAATGAAGATCTTCATATGAAGAACATTAGCAGGTAACTAAAGCATGGTTTATTGAGAAGGAATACTGTACATCTCCAAGTTCTCAGAATGAACTCAAAAGGTTAAGAAGCCAGAAGAATTAAAGGGATGAAGGAATAATAACGTATTAAAGATTGCAGAGAGATGAGATGAGCAGACAGAAATCAATTTAACATCTAGAAATTAAAACTGAGGGGCAAAGAATCATGCATCTATCAATACACAGGAACATTAACCACATCTTAAGAACTCCCTCTAATCTCTTTATACAAAGAAACAAGGAAGTCTTCCACTCTATAAAGCATCCTTACATATTTAATAACTAAGTTATTATTTTAGTCATTTTTCATAGATATCAACTTCATCTTTCAATACTTTTTTCAATTTAGCATTCAGTAAAAAACTTGAGAATTGCACGGAAAACAAAAGTGATGCTAAATTGTAGAATACAAGACGAAATTCTTTATAAAAAATTATATTACTAGTAAAATTGTAACCACATTTCCATGCAAAAACAATATTATAAGACCATAAACAGATAGAAATTTTATGTTAATGAAAGGATATGTCAGGAAATAAATCTCGTTGGACCAAAAAACCCTAGCACTTTGCAGATAATAAACAATGTTCAATGGTAAAATACATACCCATTCACCAGGGCAAAGAGATCGATAATACTTAGCAAACTTGTCACATTCTGATGCACCTTCACCCTTTGCAGCTACACATCTGCACAAGAATTTGGTATATTAAAATAAAGTAACAGCAGTGTTTGTGAAACGTGAACAATGAGCTCAGTAGAAATAAAAGCCAACCATATATAACTCACCGATGATATTCAATGTATCGGGTAAAGCAATGCCTGGTTTGATTTGTAGTTGGGAAACGGAAATCTGCTGGAGCAGTTTCAAGCTGGAAAATAATAGCACAAATATTAAAACATTGAAGGAGTGCCAACCTTGCTTATCACGAACTTGTGTGCCAGTTCTATAAAAGTGATTCAAGTAAATGTCACCTTGATTTCAGGGGTCTCTTCAGCAGCCTCTTCATTGCCCGAGTTATCCTCAACATTTCCACTACTTTGCCCTTCAGTGCTTTCTTCAGCAGGAGGAGGGCTTACTTCACTGCTCTCCTGAGCCACTGCAGGGGCAACAGGAGTTGTTTCTTCCACAATTTTCTCAACAACAGCTTCCACAGAAGCAGCCTCCTGTGGGCTTTCAACTTCTTTCACTTCAACAGGTTTTTCAACTACAGCTGTTTTCTCCTGCTTGTCACTCACGTGATATTCCTGCAAGTCAATAAAACATGTCACTTCCTTATCTAACACTATGAAAACAAAAAACCAACCATCAGAGTGTAAAAGAATGCAGATTGGACGCATAAAAAATGTAAATTGAGGGAAAAGATCATCACTACCAAACGGGAAAGTTAGAAGCTGGCAAAACATCTTACCTCGGCAATTCTACGGAGGTTTTAATGTTCATGACATGGAATTCACATACCCGATTTATACAACAACAATTAATGCTAGTAATTTCATTGTTTAGTCATATGCTAAAGGAGTAAGCATACATACATACATACGTATAACTTGCGAAAGCCCCAATGTCTTAATGTCGCTTGTGTCAATTACTTTTGTCATTATAATTATACAAGCCATACAAAATAAGAAAAATTGAAGTCAAATGGAATGCAAGATTAATGCCAACTTGGTTGATTCAAATCCCAATTGCTGCATATAAAACTCATTCCAACTGTACTTCTGTTTGGGCTTCTTTTTTATTCAAAATCATTCTGCGTAGAATTAATTTTGATAGAATTGAAATCTGCTCTTTCTCCGTTGAGAAGACTGATTCAGTATGTAGACACCCACTGAGCATATCTATAATAACAGTCCAAAAGTGATTTTACATTATCATCCAAAAAAAAACGAGTCCTTCTAAACTCATTTTAAAAATTCCCAAACATAAATGAATATTTTAAACATCAATTGTCCCAATATAACACCAATTCTACCAAAACCAAAAACAGTAGACCCAGGAATAACGTTATTCCGCCAACATAGAGACTTAACTCGGTGCCCATGATATAGATCAGGCTTACAATTATGAGTAGATATAACAGTTAGAAAATGTAAGGGATTGTGTCAAGCTCAATTTTTTTTTTTTATTTTTAATAACATACACTAGAAAGCACTTTAAAAAACACTACCACCAAAGAGAAAAAAAAAAAAAAAAAAAAAAAAAAAAAATAAAAAAAAAAAAAAAAAAAAAAAAAAAAGGGGAGAGAAAAACCCAAGAAAAAAAAAAAAAAAAAAACGCAGCTGAAACCTAATCTAGATTTAGCTCAAGGAACTCCAGATTGTGAGATAACGAAATCAAGGTCTGATTTTTAAATTCAATGGTTAATAAGATTAGATGAGCTCCAGCGAAAAGGAAGATTCTGGAAGCGGAAGTGAAAAGGGGAGAAAGATTAAAGAGAGATGAAGGAAGGATACCTCGGCGAGAGATTGAGATTTGTCGGCAGCAGTTTCCGCCATTGATGGTCACGAGGCGGCTACAACACAAGAGAGAATTCGAGTGTTGTAGGTCAAAACTCGGAAAGCTTAAACAGATTGAGATCTTCTTCGTGTTCGTGTCTCTATTGCGTTATTTGTTGAAAGTTTTATGGTTAAAATAATCGGAAGAGTCAGGAAAAAAGAAATATTAATTAAAAAACAATTATGATAAACAGTTATACTGTAATATAAAGATAAAAAAGTAAAATTGTATGAATTATTACATGTTTCTTATATTTTGAAATTGTAAACAGTTATGCTAAATATACATGGACTTTTTTTTAATTTCTTATATTTCATGTTATTTATTTGTTTAAATTATTATAAGTAAAAATATATTAATAAGTGTGATAGGAGAAAGTAAGAAAAAAAAAACAAAAAATGGTCAAAAGAGATTTCTCTTGTGAGCATCAAAAGATATCAAATAAGAAATGAAAAAGTCATATGTGGAATCGAAAAATGTTCCAATAATAACACATAGCAAATTAATAGCAAAACTAACATAAGTTGTAATTGAGATGATGTAGGCAAAATTTAAGCGGATCAATATTAACTTGTCCTTAACAATGTAATTCATCTCAATGTATTTACTTATTTCATGAAAGATCTAATTAAAAACAATTTATCCTGGATATTGATCTTCACAATATAATAAAGTTGGACGAATAAATGAAACATGAAAATCTTTAAGTAGAAATGTTGGTCATTGAAGCTCACTTGCAGCAATTCGTTGGGTATGATACTCTACCTTTTAATGATCTAATTCACATCTATTTTGAATCTAAATAATTAGATTAGATTTTTATACAAATTCATTTTTTCAAAAAAAAAGTAGATTGGATTTTTTTAAAATCCAGATCCAAATATTTGGATCAAGTTTAAATCCAGATTTAAATATTTGGATCAAGTTCAAAATCCAAAATTCATTTTTTATAAAATAAATTTAAATTAAATTTTCTAAAACTTGTGTCCATAAGGTCGACACCATAAAATTTTACAGATTTTTTGTCGGGGCCAACGAGGCCAATATTCAGCATGCGACGGATTCGGCTGACTTTCGGTCAGGGCTGACAGAATTTTGGTCGAGCTTGACTTGGTCGAATTCGGCCAAATTTTGGCCGGGGTCGACTCGACCAAATTTGAATGAATTTTGGTCAGGGATGACATGACCAAATTTGGGTCAGGGCCGATTTTGCCTCATACGACCAAATTTTGTCCAGAGCCGACTTGGCCAAATATGCACATTTGGGCTAGGGCCTGATTAGTCAATTTTCGGTTAGAGTTGACTCCACTAAATTCGTCGGTCAAGACCGACTCGGCTGAGTATGACCAATTTTCGATCACGACCGTCTCAACTGAATACAGTCAAATTTTGTTCGGGACTTACTCGATCGAATACGACTAAATTTGGGTTAGGGCCAACTCGACCAAATTTTGGTCATGGCTAACTCGACTGAATTCAACCAAATTTAGGTTGGGTCTGACTCGCCTGAATACAACCAAATTTTGGTCGCGATCAACTTTGCCGAATACAGCCAAATTCGGGCTAGGACCAACTCGGTCAAATTTCGGTTGAGGCCAACACGACTAAATTTTTGTCGTGGTCGTCTCGGCCGAATACGGTCAAATTTTGTCTAGGTCGACTCAGCCCAATGCAATCAAATTTGGGTCGGGGTCAATTCAACCGAATACTTCCAAATTTTGTCTAGGACCGGTTGGCCCAAATTTTGACCGGGACCAACTTGACTGAATTCAGCTGAATTTGGCCAAATTTCGTATAGGGTCACGCCAACTCAGTCAAATACGACTAAATTTGGGCTAGTCCGTCTCGACCTTTAGCCTACCTTAACTAAAAATATAAATTGAAAATTTGGATTGAATTTTTTGGATTATCCATTTTGAAAATCCAGATTTAGAGAATGGATATCCAATCCATAAAATATATAAAATGTAGATCAGATTGAAATCCAAATCCAATAAAATGGATTGAATTTTTAATAAAATGGATATTAAATGGATTGGATTAGAGAAAAAATGTATTGGATTAGAGAAAAAATGTATTGGATCATGAAAATTGGATTTTTTGTCCACCCCTACCTCCGAGGAACTCCTTGAAATAATGAATTGTTTCATACAAAATATGAAACAAAAGAAGAATTGAGATAAATAGAAATGTGTAGTAAAAATATGATGAGAAGATGAATAGGTAAACTTTTGAGGCGTGTTGAAAACATTGTCTTTAAGTATTTATATGTTGTATATGCTCAAATCTCTTAGGGTACAACAAGAATATCTCGGATATTCTGAGGTTCTCAGAATCTAGAAAGATAAACTCTATAAAGCCCAGGATCTTAAAGAAAGAGAACATAAAATCATAAAATAAAAAAAGAGAGAGAACGAAAGAAAAGAGGAGAAAAAAAAAGTCTGAAGGTGTGTCTTAGAAAGAAGAATAAGACATTTATTTATAGGTGGAAGAGAGGGTTGAGAAGATAACAAATCAAAATATTGATGTTGATATCAATACCAAATCAAAACAGTTGCAACAATAATGGTCAAAAATTGAAAAAGAAATTAGCAATGCAACGGTCATATATTTTGTAATATATTAAACCACTATTTTTACAACAATTCCCCACATATTGCAAAATATGAGAAATAGAAGAAAATAAGAAAATCTAGGGTCTCATATAAGATGTAATGCATCAAAGCTGGTATAGCAAGCTATATGAATCAGTCTTAGATTAAAAAACTTAACATAGTGTAATTGGTATAACAAGCTATATGAACAAAAAACACTTGATGTGTGTTAACGGTTTATCAATCACAAAACATCCCACAATCCTTGTTGTTATCACTGTGTTGTGCTTACTAGGCCATGCGCATGCCTAGTATTCATGAGTGCTTTAGAGATCATGCCAAGATCTCATGCAAAAGGCCCTACTCGACACTCATATAGGTGATTTCATCAAGTGTATGCTGCAAATCATACACCACCCATAAGGGATATGAAAATCATTAAAAAATTTGTTTCACCTAAAATTCTTACATCACATGAAATTTTAATTTACAAAGTTTAACCTTTCAATAATGCAGTCTCTAGCCCTTTCACACACATCATAGGAATGGACATAATTGATTTAAAATCAATTTAGTGCTATTAGAACCAACAAGTGACTTATTCTTACCTATATGAACCTTATTCATGGGATCTCCAATCACAAAGGTTGGGTTACCATCACTTGTTTGTTTTAAGTGGCTTAAGTCTCATTCCCCTCGATGTTTCTAATATCATGTTTCTTATTAGGGTTTTGTTAAAGGATTCGCAAAACTCATTTTGACTTCACACAAACAATGGAAATTGTTCCATTATCTAGCTAGCTATTGTTGATTGGCAATCACAATATATAAACACATTTTATTCCTAGAGAAATTTTAGCTAAGAAGTTTGTCAACTACTCAATTTCACTACCATAGAGGTTAATATAGAGTATTAATATAGTCTACCAAAAGAATTAATACAACTCTTCTATTGACCACATGGGTGTCATCCTCACCTGCAACTTCCTTTGTTCACACCATTAAATGATCATCGCAAAGAATAAACCAAAACAAAGCAAAAACAAACAACACAGGCTAAGTTAATTATATAATTAAGGAAAAGTTCAATTAGATCAAAATCACATTGCAAATTTCTTATCACAAGCTAATACAAAAAACAATCTAACACATATCAACAATTGACTCTAGACTCAATTATCTGGATATATGCAAGTGACATTGAACCTCTTGGTGGCTTGCACCGGTGTGTGATTCTTAAACTCTGCAAAGTTTGGCCTCAAGGGGTTATCACCCAATCACACACCAGGTAAATCCCCTTCGAACCTAGGACTTGATCGAGTCCAGTGACTAAGACCTCCTGCTACTCCTCACGACATAACTCATTATGCTCTACGTGAGTCTCGATGATTATTAGAGTGTCAGGATGCCAACCAAAAATGAGTCCTTATGTTCCTTCATACAATACATTACGAACACATAAAATTTCTCCATGAAACGTTTTCATTAACCACACAAATCATGCTCATAGCCACTGATTTCATGCATGTCATAGTAATAAAAATTATAGAATCCAATTAGTAATATTCAATGCATTCACACAGATTTCAGCGCTCTGCGCCATTTGCCTCACATTTTCACTACTTAGTGTAACATCCCGTCAGGATATTACAGATTTATAAATAAAATAAAAGAAATAATTAAATACAGTGCATTTAATAATACTTCATTTTCCCAAAGCGCGGGAAAATTTTAAAAAAATTATTAAATGATCAAATAGAGTTCATAACAATACGTTCCAAACTAAAAGAACAATGTTATAAAATCACCCATCAGGGTTTACAACTGTTTTCAAAAGCAATAAATAAAACATAAGAGTTTCCCAAGTCGAACCCCTCTCCGCGACTAAGCTGCACCTGAGCCACCTACATCATCAACATTTGCTCTCGTGTACTGCGTACACGATCATCGCAAAACACACGCAGATAGGGTAAGCTTAGCAGATAAATCATATATACAATTTTACAAACATATATATCAACATACACACGTATCACAGTACTTAACTTAACATCCCACATTGTTCTATACTTTTATTCCTACTATCTGACCCCCAAATCGGATTATTCGTGTTCTACATCGTCGAATGATTACTTCAAGGTGACATGCTGCCATACCTATCGGCCACAACCGACAGAGCACGTGCGGGAAACCATGCTACGGATCATACACCGTAACGTCGGGAGAGTTCCCATATACGAACATAGTTTGTATCGTCCCAAGACTACCAAACTCGTCAGCCAACAACTGAGCAGGGCAATCTAACTAGACCCATCCGTACTGGCCACAACCAACACACTCACACCGGCAACACTCGCCAACCCGAGCCACAACTCCAGGGTTCCTCGTGTTCATCCGCTATCCCGAGCCACAACTCAAGAGATGCAATTCCGAGCCACAACTCAAGGAATACCACGTGCTTAACCCCTACCCCGAGCCACAACTCAAGGGATACGTTCCGAGCCACAACTCAAGGAACACCAGCAAACCCACCTTTAAAGCACCGCTAGACGCCTTGTAGATCACAAATACACAACCCAAAGTTCAAAGCTGCAGCAGTACAAATCGCCTGGCGGGGGACACGTGCCGCCAGGCGCTGCCAGCTCCCAGACCGCCTAGCGGGTGTCGCGTACCGCCAGGCGCACAGTGCCTCAAAATTCATCTCGCCGCAGGTACCACCTGACGGTACTACCCTCACCTCCAAGCGCTCACGAACCAGGTGCCCTCTGTTTCAACCCCTTTCGCCTGCCGGTTTCCAGCTCACCGCCAAGCGACATACCAGTAATCTCACTTAACTGGTTTTCCCTCTTTTCTGGTTTGGCTCTGTGACAGATTGCATTCTAAGTTAATGTGATTAATAGTGAACTTTCTCAATAATCAACTTCACTCACAAACAAGTCATCTATACCAAAGGTCTCATTACCACATGAAATCTCCAACCTAAGATTGCAACCAATTGTAATGAAGTAAGTACAATCTTACTAATCCCCTAAACATTGTTAGTTCTACACGCCTGGTTTAACCTCATTATTCCATTACATAGCTAAGTTTATATCAGATTTCTTTTCTTTACCAATCCCCGTTTAGAACCAATATACTACATTCTACCCACTTGAGCTCAACCTCAATTAACCATACAATTTCGCATTTTCTTCTAACATCATGTCTGACCTCGCACGAATCATACAACATCCCATAGCCACTCAAGCTGCAGGCCTTACCGTACCTGAGAAATATTTTTCATCTCCTTCAACTCCTCTATTTCATACTCCAACTTTCACATGACCTTGCCAAAATTTGCTTATCCCATTACTGCACCCAACTCAATCATCCTCTCGAGTCAAATCCTCTCCAAAATCACAACACTATCAAGATCCCCCTCTAGCACACCTCACAGCCACGCGGTTCCCTCTCCCTGCATTGGCGCCTAGCGGTAAGTCCTGCGCCGCCAGGCGATGCATCAGTTCTGGAAATTCCAGATTTACGCACTGCACCAACGAGAGACCAATTCTCTTCCCAGTTCTCACGAATTTTCTCGCCCAATAGTCCGTTATACGAACTGTACCTACTCCATAAAATTTCCTCAGTTGCCCCACTAGTGGTCTCATAGTATCAAAATCCCACTTCTCGACCTAATTACCTAGTTGTATTGTTGCATTCGATTTAATCCCAATTATACTGCATTCGACAATTTTTACAACATCTAATTATCCCACAAGTATCATCACAACGTTTTCTCTGATTGCAAGATTTCCCAGAACTCTAAAATCATCAGAATCGAGACATTTTGCTCGCGTCGCCTAGCGGCTGGATCAACACCGCCAGGCCCTTCATCCAAATCCAGAAACTGGTAAAAAGTCCCATGCGTCGCCTGGCGTGCCGCCAGGTGGTTGCCTTCCCAGAACCCCAAAACAGTATAAAAATAGATGAGTCGCCTGGCGGTGGTTCATCACCCGCCAGGCGATTTCTGGGAATTTTCCAGAAATGCAGAATTTTGTGAATTTAACAACGTGCAGGCATCCAGATTATCATACATCACATGATATCATATTTCAAAGCAAAATAATGGAGTCCAGCTCCCCTAACCTGGTTTTCCTTCGCTTAAGCTTGATGATTAGAATTTCTCCCTACGCCAATGGTCTCCTTAGCCTTCTCACAATTCAGTCCCAAAAATCCCTCTCAAACCTCACTAACTCTCAGATTTTCGTGCTCTCTCTAGGTCTATTTTCCAGCTTGCCAAAACTTAGCTATTAACCTAGTTTTACCTTTTAAAGTGTGCCTAAAAATTAGCTAAATGCCTTAGGACGAAAATTTACTATTAAGTGGTGTTTAAGGTCATTTAGCAACTCATTATGGCTATTTTCCAGCCACCCCTCAGCTGTCATACCACTAGGGTTTCCTTTCAACCTTTTCATATTCAAGCCAAATCCAAAATTGCCAAAAAAATAAAGTTTAATGTAAGTTCTCCAAGTCTTGAACCCATAACCATGCCATTCCCAAATCAATATCAAACCATTTAACCAATTCATATCTCATGCTAACAATCATAATTCAATTATCATATCATACCAAAACACGATTACATAGATTTAAATAATAAAACAATAACATCCAAAAGTTAGCATACATAGGACTCAAACCCAAATCCTCTCACACAATCAAAGTACTCTCAACCACATGAGCTAACACTTCTCCACATCATACCCACCATAATTTAATGTCATACTTATTTCCCCACCCGCAATTTATTAATTAATTATTTATTTAATTAATTTAATTCTACGGGTCTTACACTTAGCGCCAATTCCACTGCTCAACGTCCATACCTAAAATCACTTCAAAACCTACAGAGGTCCCAACCCTTAAGCACCGCTCAGCCAGCGCTCAGCGTCAATCGTCTCCCATTTTTTAGTGCTCAATGCCAGATTCTGGTGCTTAGTGCCACATCAAAAGGCAACATATGTTTGCTTTTTCATGAGAAATCTGCTACCTTTTTTCTTGACTCTAAATGGCACTTCCATTATAGATTTTTGGTCCAAAATATTATAAACCGAGGAAGGTAATACCATTTTGAGTTATGACCCAAGAATCCATCTTTCTCAATTTAACCCAAATTCAAACAATGCATTCACATGTCAATTCATTCAAAACTACAATCAATTCACCAAATCATAACAGTCAAGTTATCAATTATAATTATACCACAATTATACAAAATAAAATCACCAAATCAATCAATTATTAGCTTCTCTTACCTGGTTGATCAAGTCTCAACCTGCTAGAACGGAAAAACCTTTTTTCCCGCTTAAGAACGTGTCACTCAACCTACAAATCAAATTGACATGATCAATGAACATCATTAGAACCACATATCAATAGAGAATCCTAAAGGATGCTAATAAACCACATGCGTCCCTTAATTGACCATATGCAAACCTAAAAACAATTGACGGAGAAGAATAACAGAAAATGAACTCACTCTGTGGAGGAAATTGATCGGGTAGAATCAGAGAGCAATCTGTAGGGATCATCTCAGTAGTCTCTGATCGTTAAACAGATGAGTGTATAGTAAGTTAATGTAGAAAGAAGGGAGAGAGAATTCCTAAAACCGTTTTCTAGAAAGATAAAGAGTTTTTAGATAAAGAGTTTTTAGATAATGAGATCCTTTTATAAAATTTCTATTTATATTTAAGCTTTTATTATTAAAATATTACTGAGGCTTCACTATTTAAAACATTGACTCTCTCTTAAAACAAAATTTCCTAGGCTCTCACATAATTTATAATTTATATTGTAGGTTAAAATACATTTTTGGTCCCAATTTTCGTTAAGATTTTTCAAATAAGTCCTAATTTTAGTTTTGTGTTCAAATAGGTCCCAATTTTTGTCAATTTTGTTCAATTGGGTCCTTTTTTGCTAACACCATTTAAATCATTAACGGCCATGAACAGTGACTGCCACGTGTCACTTCGTGGTTTTTTTGAATTATTTTTTGAATTTTTTTGAATTTTTTTTAAATGTACATGTGTCAATCCAGGAGTGTCATGTGTCACTTCGTGGTTTTTTTGAATTTTTTTTAAAATTTTTTTAAATTTTTTTAAATTTTTTATAACTGTCCACGTGTCAACCCAATAGTGTGCCACATGTCAAAGTCAATGTTCTAAATTCAATTTGGTCCCTATATTTGTTATTTTTGTTCAATTAGGTCCCAATTTTTGTTAACATTAACCAATTTAGTCCCTCTCCAAATTAAAACCAAATTTAATTTTTATATTAAAATTCACATTTTTTATTAAATATTTTTATATAATATATTAAAATTCACATCATTATAACTTTGATATAAAAATTAAATTTAGTCACATCTT
>Ga0214544_1009661_pt1 | contig 14908 bp, 9 predicted proteins | sample CNSS3metaG_FD_160074 | JGI IMG/M metagenome (GOLD analysis project Ga0214544, IMG submission 160074) | Root nodule microbial communities from cowpea collected in UCLA plant growth center, Los Angeles, California, USA - CNSS3 | ecosystem: Host-associated > Plants > Roots > Nodule | place: USA...
GCGTAATTTGTGCCATCCAACTTGTCAATGGATAAATGCACATTGACGTAGTTGGTATAAACAGAGGGTTCAGACAGCGGAGTGCTTGAAGATGACACACCCGAATTGGCAGCGGAAGAAGCCATAAAGGGAGAAACCCTAAAAATTCAAGGTGCTCTGATTGAAACAACAACCACAGATTCAGAAAGAGCTCAAGAAGGCGATTCAGGCGAAGTTGATCGGCGCAAAAAACGATCGGCGACGCGCCGTCACGCGCGGCGGAGAGGGGGCGGCTGCCGGAGCTTGCGGCGGCGCGTGAGAACTCCGATGGCGGCAATCTCTACAGCGTTGGAGTCGCCTGGCCGAGACGAACAAAACCGTCTGGTCGTCGGTCGAAACTGCAGCTCCGGCGGCGGCGGAGGCGGCGGTGGCGACGGAGGCGACAGTGATGACGGCAGAAGCGGCGGCGGGACGGTGGCTGTAGTAAACTAACCTAAGCTCTAGATACCATGTAAAATAAGATGAAATAGGATTTTTGGGATTAATCTCCCTTGTGTAAACCCTACACAAAGCACAATTTATTTATATTGATAATGGGCCAAATCCCAGAAATACATAATGGGTTGAGCCCAACTATTAAACACAATATTATATCATCTAACATAGATGATATGATAGTTACGGGAGATGACCATGATGAGATTTCTAATTTTCAAAAATAGCTTGCATTTGAATTTGAGATGAAACAACTTTGAAACCTCAAATATTTTTTGGGTATTGAAGTTGTTAGATCAAAACATGGTAATTTTCTATACCAAAGAAAGTATATTCTTGATTTACTATCCAAAATTATGTTGCTTGGATGTAAGCCAGTTGACACTCCAATTAAGAATAATTATATGCTTTCTCATCAAATTTGGCTAGCATAGATAGAGGGAAATATCAAAGGCTAGTGGGAAAACTAATTTACTTGTCTCATACACGTCCAAATATTACCTATGCAGTGAATGTTATTACTTAATTTATGCATGACCCACGCAAACCTCGTATGAATGTCGTTGAGAGGATGTTGAGGTATTTGAAGTCTATTCTAGGAAAAAGGAATTTTATTCTCGAATCATGAAAACCTAAAGGTAGAAGTGTATATTGGTGTTGATTGGGCAGATTCAAAAAATGATAGAAGATCTACCTATGGATACTTTACATTTGTTAGGTGAACCTTGTAACTTAGAGGAGTAAAAAACAATCAGTAGTAACAAGATCAAGTGCTAAAACAAAGTTTAGAGGCATAACACTTGAGATAAGTAACTTTTTTGGGCACGAAATGTTCTATCAAATTTGGGTTTTAAATCAAATCAATCTATGAATTTGTATTGTGACAATAAATCAACTATAACAATTACACATAATCTTGTCCAATATGATAGAACAAAACATGTTAAGATTGATAGACATTTTATTAAAGCAAAATTTGAAGCTGGAATAATTTCTTTTCCTTTTGTAAAGTCTGAATTGTAATTAGATCATGTCCTTCTTAAAGGAGGAGTGACAAGCACGACATTTAACAAGTCTTTATTCAAGTTGGAAATATATGATATTATAGTCTAACTTGAGTAATGGTGTTAAGATGACTCAAATATTCTATTTAATTAATTAGACAGTTAAATATTATGATGGCTAGAAATCAAAGATTAATGCATATATAATTATGTTAAGAGAATATGAATTATAGGAATTTTTGTGCATATATATTACACAGTAACTCCTGCAAAATGAATGTTTACACATAGGTGCGTCATAGTCCTATAATGTCATTATTACATGGTTGATATGTACAATCATTTCTGTCCTTTAACTCTTATGACTTCTATACAAACAATGGGCAAACATTGTTGTTTGTTTATACAACATTTGAACGACTGAATAAATGCAACTTTTGCTATCTCCTAACTCGAGTTTGACTTGATGTCTTTCCACTAACTCCTGATAACTGCTTTAGGAGGGTAAGAGCATCCTGAGCATGTTTCCTTGTGTTGGTATTGCCATGCTTAAAGGCTTCAACCAAAGCTCTCACAAGAGAATGATTGAGTGCATACCGATTGCTGATATTTTCCACTCTCAATATCTTCTCGATCATCCAGATTGTCTTCTCCCGAAGCTCTTCGGATCTAACTTCAGTAAAAAGAGTAGTAAGAGCATCAACTGCACCCAAATGTTCAAGCTCATCAACAACTCTTTTGAAACTGCGAGATGTATGATCTAGTAGTACTAGAGTAGAAAGTGCATCCACTGCAGCTAGCTGAACATCGGTGTCACTGTCATTGAGGATACTAACCAGGGGTTTGATACAATTGCTCTTAAGCAGGCACAATTGACTATCTTCATGGCACGGACGGTTGTGAATTGGACATGTGGAAGGTTGACTAGAGGCTCTCCCGCACACAAGCACAAGGGAGGAACAGAATCCACTGGAAGATGGTAATTTAGAGTCCTTAGCAGTATCTGACCTTCCAAATTCAGACAGGTTTTTCATTCCAATAGCAGCTAGTCGTTTTACCTTTGGTTTTGAACTATAATCCAGCTGCTCGCAGAAAATGGCCATAAGGTGATTTTCTCTAATTATATTAAGAGTTTCTTGATCAAGGTTCCTTGTGAAGTGAAGCAAGAGACCTATAAGACCTTCCTGCATGCCTGCTGCAGTCTGAGAAGACCTTGCATTGGAAACACGCAGCTGGTTCTTGAGAGTAACAGCAGTCCATTCCACAAAATTACCTCCTAAAAGTGTCCGTATTTCACCTTCTGAGAGGGAAATATTGGCAAGTATCTGTGCTGCATCTGATCTCTCATCACTTGTAGAATGGTTATTTAACAGTTTTTCTTTGAGTATAGTAAGCTTGTTTGAAAGTCTCAACTCATTTCCAATGTATTGACTATACCATTCAGATAGCAGTCTTGTGAGCTTAAAAGCAAACACTCTATGTTCAACTTCTGGATGTTCCAGAAATGGTATAACCGTTCCAAAGCCACCCTTAGACGTGATATGAGTTGCTACTAACTCTACATAAGAGAAACAAAATGTAAAAAATATCATTAACTATTATGTCAGTGTGAAGATGGATCCTTCTACTCCACATAGCAAAACAATACATGCGAGATCCCCCACCACGGAAGCAGGATGACTATCACATATACCATTTGTTAAACCAATCTCATCTAAAACTATTTAAGAAAGAAAATCATGGAGAAAAATTATTAAATCATCATCTAGAAACGAAAATAACAGAAAAGAAAACATCAATAATTACATGAAACTAGAACTATGGAGCCTATATAACTTCAAATATTTGGGCTTGTTGAAAGTTGAAACTATTACTTCAAGAAATGTGCAATTTCTGCAAAAGTTTTCTGGCATAAAAATCTGATAGTTGCTACAGTTATTTTGAGTTTTGACTTCAGAAAATCAAAACGAATAAAATGTAACTAAATATATTTGAACGCAGCCACGCACACAAACTCTGGATTAGAACATAAACTTTAGATATTTGGATTTGAGAAACTTTGACGTTCGCTGTAATGCAATTAAAAGTTACTTGTAAATGCAATTTTTCTCTGCAACAAAGACCTAATGATTAAAACAGTTGTTCTCAACATTAACAAATTCAAAGGAATAAAAACGTAACCAAAAATAGGAATTGAGGGGAAGTCATTTAATTGAACATCAAGACACACCAAAAGACAAGTGCACTTTTTCAAAAGAAGTAACTGGTTTCTTTCCAGTGGTATAATCTCCGAATACTAACTTCCAGGGAGGTGCCACAAAACAGCTTGAATATTCATTGATTGTAGAACCATAAAAAAAAGTTTAGTGTAAATATCAAATGGTGCAGTTCTCACCTAATTACAAGGCCAGATCATTAAACTCTTTTGTACATCTCAATTCTAATGAGGAAATTAAAACCGAATACCAAATTAAACAGATGAGAGGTTGAGGTTGTAAACTCAAGAAAAATTTTAATGCCTTCATGAAGAAGTGCCAGAGAGCACAATCATCCTATTAACTTAATGCTAGCTGATATAAATTACCTGATGCTTGAGGAGATAATGTAATACCACAAAGAATGCGAAGAACTATCACTTGACACTGAGAAGGCAAACAGTTTAAAAGCCCCAAAAGTCTTAAAACAATAATTTCTGAATGCATTGGGTTTCCATCCTTGTCAGCAGATGCTAATTCCCAATGCCCTGGCTTAGATACAATATTAGCAATTGTTGAAGCAGCTAATGACTTCAGCTCATGAGATGGATCCTCCTTATCAAATAAAACTTCTATAAGAGATGGAAGGACTGAAGACTCAATAAGGATGCTTGCATTACCATCCAATCCTGACAAATTATACAATGCTTGCAGACTCGGTCCCCTTCCTTCTTGATTAGACAGAAGTTCCACAAATACTCGAGCGCCTTGCCTTGCAATTTGTTCTTTACAGCTATTTGTCAAGGTCATCCTTCCCACCAGAGAAGCCATATCTATCTTCACACCAACAGAACCTGCTCCCGAATGTGGCAAAATTATAAATTATAATTTATATACTCAACCTTAAATGTTTACCAAAACCCATGTTCAAACATCACCAAAAGTTTATTTTATGGCCCTATATTTAACCAATACAAAAGGATAAATATCTACAAAAAATCCTTCAACTGATATATTTTTAACAAATAATCATTAGCATCTACTCCATAAGGGACAGCAGAAGTCATACATACATACCATCATGTAATCGTGAGATCAATGGTCCAAATCTTCCAGCTGCTGCCAAACATTGAACATTATCCTCTACCCTCTCCATCAGCCTCAAGACTTCCTCAGCTAATTTTGACAAAGACGGATACTCCATATTTCCTGCTATACTTGAGAGAAGAACTAAAGCACCTTTCTCTGATGCAATTCTTGCACAACAATCTTCATCATTGCAGAATTCTAGTAATAACTTGGTAGCATATTCTCTCTCCTTCGTAGAGCTCCCAATAAGACTATGTACGGCCAACCTAGTGATACCCCGTTCCAGCATTATTTTCTAGCAGAGAGTAAGAAATTGCATTAGGAACAGTATTTCATATGTACCGAAAAAGGCAGGCGTTCCAAGAAACCAACGGAAAAGTGTAAAGCCCAAAAAGCAACGGCTGGCATCAACGTCAATGTAAATAATTTCTTAAAGCTTGCTTTGTTTTTGGGTAATTTGTCTGTCATTGATAATGCAAAATCAGTACTCAGTTTTCCACTAGGAAGAGAAAAAAAAGAAAAATACGATTTTCAAAGATATATATATCGGAGAACATTTGAAATTGAAGCCACAAGAACAACTATGTAATGATGTTTTTTACTCACTTCCGCATGCAGTCATCCATCATATAGGACTGATACTAGTTAGACTTAATTTGGGCTTAATTGTACTTTTACATGTTAGTCTCTCAACTCAAGTTGTTTTAAAGTCAATTAGGACTCTATTTTTAAAATAAATAAACTTGATCTTCTTTCTTGTCAATTTTCTTCTACTGAAATCCCTCAAATTTTATTTTTTCACTCAAAATCATCACAAATTCGATAAATTAAATTAGCTTGGTTTTGTTTATCAAAGCCCTTGAAGGTTTGAAAATTTTTTAGAATGATGGTTGGTTTTTGATGATGTACCAATAAGCTATTGTGAGTTGCTTTCATGTGTTAATGTGAATTATTGATGCATTACTCTCAGTCTGCATCAGTTTATGCAATTAATATTCTTTAGTTTATGCAATTCATATTCATTCCACGCCTTTGAGAAAAAGTTAAATCTTTTCCAAAATCTTCTGAATAGCGATTTGAATATATTAATCGATTACTTTAAAATATAATTAGTATCTTGTGTTTGCACATTGTCGTGCTTTCATAAACAGTTCATTATCATAAGGTAGATAATTGATTATCAATATGTAGTAATCGATTATTTAGAATTTGGGTCAAATACAAGCTTTGTAGATAATCAATTATGTCTAGGTATAACAGATTAGAATGTTCATATTAAGTTTCCATATTCACTCTGAACAATATAATTCATTATCTTTATAATCGGCTAGATCACTTCAATCAGTTTATATAAAAGTTTTTCTGCATATTGCAGAATTATCAAGTCTTAAACAATTATAATCATTCCTTCTAGCTTTCAAGAACTCTCCAAGATGTTTCTCTTCCGAATGGTTTGTAAATGGTTTTGTAGTTTACTTGATAGGGTTTCAAGAAAGTAGTACATATTGTGTGATTGCATGTTTTGCATATAATATGGATTTCAAGGTGGAGAAAAATGACAACATAACCAAATTTTCCTAATTAAAAAAATATAAAAACATAATTAGCTAAAAAAATAAATTTAAAAGGCCAACACTGCTATAAGTCTAAACTGAAGGGATCAAATGAATAATTTAGTTTTTAATTTACTATGTGACTATTCTTGCTGACGATAAATTATAGATGCCTGGTTTAGAAGAGTTGTAGACGGTGAATACAGAACAACAACATGAAGTATGAGAACCTAAGGAAAAATAATCGTCCAAATTTAAGAAACTTGTGTAACACGGAATAATTATCAGTATCCTGTAAAGGAAAGAAATGCAGCAAGCAAAACTATTTATATGATTTGAACATAGTCCTGTTTTACTTTTCCATAACTCGTCATGGCACTTTGAAATATTGGTTGGTGACACTAGCATAATCTTATTTTGTTAATTTGTTGAGAAAATTAAAGAAACAAAAGATTCAAAAATAAGCACAGAAAGATAACTTAAACTGACCCTGCTTTCTTCATCCTTGGCCATGCTAAGTAAAGTCGTTAGAGCTTTGGTTCTCAAACGTGATCCAATAGTTTTGGAGTTATTACTGAGCAGGGTTACTATCAACTGCACAACACCAGCATTTCTGATTATGTATCTGCTAGAGGGGTGCTCTTCAGAAACCTTATAAACATGATCCAGAGCAAGCTCAACATGATCAACAGACAAGGATTCCTCACTCAGATACTGCACTGAAGATTTGATTTGATAATCGATAACCCTGCCAACCCACTCTTCAATTGCCCCAGCCAACCCAATATTAGGTTTCAGCTCCAAGGACTTAAGAACCGTGCCAGTAACCGGACAAGTGGGATCGCGGCCATCTTGAATGCACCGTTCAAACCAGTACTCAATAGCAGCCCTCTCATAGGCCTGAGAAGACTCCAGAACAACCACAGGGTCCCTCATGACTTCCTTGGTCAAGGGGCAGAGAAAACTCTTAAATGGAAAAACAGGAGCAGCAGCATCTTCAGCAATTTCAAAGTCCCAATTGGGGGTCACAGTGACAGGGTCCACAGACCAGTTACTAAGAATTCTCTCCAAGGACACCAACACCCTTCTCTCAGGTACAGAATGGGATCTAAAAGGATCACCTTTGAAGAGCTTCACCTGGTTACAAAACTCAGCACGATCACCAGGGTCAAACCCCAAAGCACGAGCCAAATCCATGACAATACCACTTTGCACCGCTTTACTGCTGTCTCTTCCATCTCCTTCTTTTTCCAGCGTACACCAAACCCTCTCTTCGTTCTCTGAGACCTATCATCAAACACCATATTAGTCACTAAAATACATTATAAACCCGAATAATACACAACATTAATCCTTAAAATTCTAAGCCTAACTTAGACAAAAATCAAAATTAAAGGTATGCCCAAGAATCAGACACTAATCCTTGCGGCGTAGACATCCCTGTTTTTCTGTACAGTCAGACTTAAATATTGAATCCACGACAGTATGGTAAAAGGAGGTGGTTATCTAGTATCCATACCATACTATATTGACTGTGATCAATGCATTATTTTGAATACTATCATTCATCCATAAATCGTCGTTGATAAATAAACTTAAATAACTCCTTCAAAAATCATATGAGAATATGAGAAAAGATTTTTAGTTGTTTAATAATATAATTTATTTTTTTTACCTTCATAAGACATGCATGTTAAAATTCAATTTTAATAGTAATGACACTAAAATCGTTTATATTTTAGTGACTTGGAATATTGCATTAATTTTGTGTTAATAGCAGAGTTATATGACAAAACAAAAGTAATTATAGTGTAATTTTAAGAATTATATTAAATAAGTTCAAGTTCTAAATTCGTAAGTGAATTAACTATTTGAGTTTTAAAAGAAAAAGACGTAGAGAAAGAGAAGGTACTCTGAACTGTGCGAGCTTCATGTCTCTGGCGAGGTCGGAGACCTTCTTGCGGAGGTCATCATCACCGTCGCCGGATGGGAGCGCGGAAGCGAGGAGTGCGAGCCAGGCGGCAATGGCTACGGCGCGTTCTTGAAGGGAGGAGCATAGGGATTTACAGCCGACGAGGACGAGAATCTTGCTGCCGTTGTTGTAGACGGACAGGGTTTCGGCGGCCTTGGAGAGCTCGGTGGCGAGTCCCTTGAGAGCGGTGTGGACAGGGGGAGATTGAGGAAGTGGGGGGAGGAGGAGTTGGGAAAGGCGGTTGGCAAAGGCGGCGAAGCGGCGGGGGGTGTCGAAGGGGCGGTGGTCTGACGGCGGGGAAGAGATATCGGAGAGAGAGCGGCGGATGGATTGAAGGGTGGGCGGCGAGGGCGGAGAATGGTGGATGGACATAGTGTCATGGTTGGGTTGTGTGTGAGAATGGAATGAAATCGAAATGATACACAGAATTTGAGAAGAATGTGAAGAACAAAGAAGAAGAACGAAGGTCAAGACTTTGACTAATCTCAGTCTTACCGTTGACTTTTCTAAATTACAATTTATTATAGGTTTAAATACCTTTTTGTCCTCATTTTTGTAGTGTTTGTTGCGGATGGTCCTCATTTTGATAAAATGTTTAAAATGATTGTCATTTGTACCGAATGTTTAAAATGATCATCATTTTCACAATTCGTGTTTTATTTGGTCTTTTTTGTAATGTCATTTAAATAATTAACGAAGCATTGTACTGGTACATACAAATCGTGTCACCTGTACAATGCTCCGTTAATGATTTAACGACGTTACAAGAAATGACCAAATAAAACACAAATTACGAAAATAAGGATCATTTTAAACATTCGGTAAAAATGAGAACTATTTTAAACATTCTGTCAAATGAGGATCATCCGCAACAAACATTACGAAGATGAGGACAAAAAGATATTTAAATCTTTATTATATTATATTGAGTCTCCAATGTTGTAACTCTCTGTCTTCGATTTTTTGATTTTGATATGATTAATGTGGATTATTAATTAATATATTATTATTTATGTTTTAAAAATTAATAACCTATCCTAAACCACATTAAAAATAAACAATCTTTTATTTGCTTAATGTGAACTAATTAATGTATACTATTTTAAAAAAAAAATTAATATCTTACGTCAAAAAATAAAGAATAAAAATAAAAATTATAGTATAATTTTACTTATTAATCGTAAAACTTCCTAGAATAACGATGATTAACTAACAACAGGAATATGGTAAATTAAAAACAGATATAGGTTAAATATTTGAAGATGTATGATAGAATTTTATAAATTAATTTATGTGTGAGTTTTAATTCAGATGAAGTTTTTTTCTTTTTCTAAACAAAAAATTATGGAAAGAATCTACAGAGATGACATAAATATAATAAAACATAAATCAACTGGGAGCACTGCAAAGTGTGACATAACCAATTACTAATAATCAGAACATTTTAGAAACATTACATTTGCAAAAACTATAATAATAAAAAAATGTATTTTATATTTTCAAGATATAAAATATACTTATTTTTTATTTAATAAAATATATAATATAGTTTTGCTGTGTAGCGAGTGTATTAGTGCGGGATAGTAACGTAGCTAACGGGGAACTTGCATTATTAAGCGTGATCATTGACTGCATTCACGTCAACTTGCCGATATGGTTGAATTGAAGACGTGACATTTAATTTTTTTATCTTTTTTGTTTAATAAATTTTTGTGACTATTTTTGTTGAAGATGTTTAATGATCAGAAGAAAAAAAATCTTTATAGAGTAAAGTTTTCTACGTATTCTTCTTGTTTTACTTTAAAAAGATAACTTGTAGTAAATTAATTTTATTCACATAACTTATGTCTTAAATTTTTTCACCCAAATATTAAAATAAGTAAAATATGAAGTTGATTTATATATATATATATATATATATATATATATAAAAGTTTTGTATTTATAGAAAATATTTAGTGAAAAATTAAAAGTTATTCTTTATTCTTATAATATTGATAAAAACTCAGTTTTTTTATAAGATGGGTGGACTTAAAAAATATAAAATTACCAAAATGAACATATTTTAAAATTATTATAGATTTTGGGAATAGTTTTAGTTAAAGAAGTGTTCCAAGCACACAATTTTTTTGAGACCTTTCGGAGTTGAATCGAAGCCGTGTAGGGTTGAGTTTATAGTATATAAAAGAATAAATTTTAGTATATAAGTTATTTTTTAAAATTAAGTTAGTTTTAAATCATTTCTTAATATAGGTATCAAAATTATTAGTTTGATATTATTTTAACAAAATTTGTTGTTTATTTGATTTATTGTGTCATCTTCTATCTCATTGCTATCAAATCATTCATTAATGTCTAGTCTTATTTTTGAAATGTATATATCTCGGTATAAGAGACTCTCTTGAAGAGCTCACATCGACTAGAGATAAGACGAGTTTATAGTATATGAATGGATGCAAACCTCACCTTATAAATTAATTTTGTGAAACTAAACCAGGTTACAAGCCTTCTTCTTAACATAAAGGATGAACTATTTCCATTTCTATTTTTTGTAAGTAAAAGTTGTGAAAAAAACACAAATTTGATTAAGGACAATGATATTTTGTTAATATTTAATTGTTAAACAATAATTTTACTTAAGTTAAATTATGTTTATATAAAAGTTGTGAAAAAAAAAAAACACGAATTCGATTAAGGATAATAATATTTTATTAAAATTTATTCGTTAAAAAATCATTTTATTTCGGTTAAACTATGTTTATATAAAAAGTTGTGCTGCCCCCTCAACGACATTTTCAATTGAATGTATAAAATTAAAACTCGTGCCCTTAATGCACGACTTTGGAAGAAAGTGTTAAGGGTCTAATTAGAGTTGCATATCTTTGACACGTTCAAATTTATTTGCGTGTCTATCCTATAGTGGCTTTGATTCTACAAATTTAACAAAATTTGTTGGCCCGTTTATAATCCTGCGGCATTTTCTCATTTGGATTATGTGACCTTCTTTTGCCAAAATTAGGAAATATTAGGGTCAGTGAACCATTGATGAGAATTGAGAAAGCCTTCTTTGATTGAATTATGTGGGAAAATCTTATGCCACTTCTTCCTTTTTTATTATTCCTTTTCTTTTAACTTCTTACTTTAAAAGAGAATTCTAATTTTATATCTTTCTAAAACTACAAAACTAACTTATATTTTCAATTATAATATTAGCTTCTCTTGTTAATTCATATATAGTCAATTTATTTTTCATAAATAAGAAATGATAAATAAACATTTTATAATAAAATAAGAAATGAATCTAATTTTTATTCGTGACTTTCATTTTTTATTAGGGATGAAAAATGAATATTTCTAATTATGAGTATTGTCAAAACTCATTAACATATAATTCTCTATTGATTGGGTAAGAGGTGTATGAGTTTTAGATAATACTAATTTTTTAAATTGAGTACGATGAATATTATGAATATGCACATATTTGTATCGTTACCATTTACTAAAACATTTTTAATTTATTAAAAAATATTAAAAACTTTTATTAATTTTTTGTTAGGTCCTTAGCCTCCTAACTTATTTTTAAGTGACACATTTGATATTTTTAATTTTTTTATAACTATTTGACCTTTATTCCATTATTAAGTGATGTTCTTATTTGACATTTATACAATTCTAATATCTTTCTTTATATTTAATTTTAAATAAAACAAAATGTGCATCATTTTGATATCAAATACTTGATAATATATATATATATATATATATATATATATATATATTTTGTGATTTTTATCTTTCATAATAAAAATATTTAATTAATATTCATAACAATAAATGAATAAATACAGGTGCAGTTATATGTATACCAATTCCCAACAGGATAGGAATATGATAGAAATTTTATTGTGAAAAATAATTGATGAATTAATTCTATCATGTGACTTATTTGAAATATTATGATGGGTAGGTGTGTTTTAATAAAATATAAGGACGAACTGATTATTGTGGAAAGTTATACTAAAATAACTTATAAGATAAAATAAAGTCTCGTCCAACTTGATGAACGTTGATTAAGGTTTTATTTCTAACCATGAGGTTCTTTCACCATAAGTCATCAAGAAAGAGAGTGTGAGAGGAGAAAAAAAGACAAAGAGATAGACTGAAAAAATAAGTTTGAAGGATTTAATTTGAAAAAGGAAGTTGAAGAATAAAGATTGAAGAATTCATTTTTATTAGATATCTCATGAATCAAGGTTAATATTCTCTTATGATTTATGTAATGAATGAAACTCATGAATCTTAAGATCCTAAAATAATTTTCTATAATGAATTATTATTACATAATGAATTATTATCGCATGAAAACTACAATTTATTTATATTTATATTCGATAAGAATGAGTAATTTACTTAAATTAAAAATTTATGAAATTTCTTAACTTGTTGAAAGGAAGCTTAAACTACATTTTAGAAGAAGAAAAAAAGAACAAAGAAAGTAATTGTAAGTAATTTTGAAGGGATAAAAAACCTTAAATAAACTCCACTTGTTAAAAAAAAGAAAGAAAGACAGTAATTATGAGAAAATTCAAAGGACTAGCTGCTGCCACGCTCATGGGGACAAGAGTGTCCAATGAGAAGTGGACAACATTTGGAGTGTTCTCCGAACTTTTAGGATCAGTCAAATTGAAACCAACTAAATATGGCAAAGTGTTAATGACAAGTTGCCAATTCCAAAATATTTCCACAACGTGCAATGTGTTGATTTCGTTGCATTAGTTTTCTATGTTGCCCTTAAAAGGTACAATTTTCATTTTTCTAATCTTCACAAGGCAATTAGAGTAGCCTCCCAAGAAAAGTAGAAAGTAGAACTGCTTCTTCAGCAATTCATGTCATTTTTTCTGTTCAAAAGATTACATTTTCATACCAAAATATCTCTATTTAATACTTATTATCTTTCCACAAGATTAGTTAAAGCAATCCATTCAAAATGGACACAAAAAGAATAAATGGTTAAATATGTTTTTGATCCCTCAAATTTCAGTGAATTTTGGAATTAGTCCCTCATCAAAACTTTATACCAATTTAGTCCTTCATCTTTCAAAATGTGTGAATTTAGTCCTTTTAACCAATTTTTGTTAAGTTTATCTAACATTTCAAACACATTTCATGATAGTATTTAAGTTAACATTGAAGCAAAAATGTGTCAAATAGTGTAAATAATTTAAATATTATCATGAAATGCGCTTAAAACGTTAGATAAACTTAACAAAATTTGGTTAAAAGGAATAAATTCATGCATTTTGAAAGATGAATAACTAAATTGGTCAAAAGTTTTGATGAGAGACTAATTCCAAAATTCGCTGAAACTTGAGGGACAAAAACATATTTAACCCAAAAATAAACAAATGCCTTCTAAGAGTGTATGTTAAGTATGTCTTATTGCAAACTAATAATTAATTCTTGCTACTTTTACTTTTGGTCTATATGGATTTCGGATTCATAAGATACGGTAAATTTATTGTATTAATATTATATAACTAAGTATATGGAACTATGCTATAAAAAAAACTCTTAATTTGTTTTAATAATATGTCTTGATTTATGTGATTTAGATAGCAAGTAAAACAAAAAGCAAAATAATTGAACGTATCATTTCAAGTATCTTACTTAAAATTTATTCAAATCAACATAACATGCTCACATCAATGCATTTTCTTATTATATATTATGTAAATTATTTGAACTGAAATACTTAAGTAAGATAAAGTAAAGTTTGTTGATTTTATTTTACTGAATTTATATGACTTATTTGTTGAAGTTAGGGATGATAATGGATCGGTGTGGATATGGATAATGTCTACCTGCAATCCAATTTGTAATAAAAAAATTTACCTGTTATCTATTCCATTACTCGTGCGGATATCCGTTTAAAAAATACTTACGGATACCTGTAAATATTTAAAAAAATATATTTTATAAAATTTTAAAATTAAATTACAAACAAAATGTAAAATAAAATATTAATTAAATTAAATATAAATTTAATTTAAATTTAAATTTTAATTTAATTTAATCTAATAAAATATAAACTAAAATTTAATTTTAATTAAATTTAACTAATAAAATATAAATTTAATTTTAATTTTAATAATGGATACAGATAATATGATATTCGTACCCAATTCATTTATAACTCGCTATCCGAAAGTACAATTATCTATAATAATTGTTATCTACATATGTGCTCAGCTACAATTATTTTTGTAATCTCTAATCAAAATAATATACTAAATCACTTTATGGTACTTAATACTTTAATGAATGGTATTCTATTTGTTACATTAAAATTGTTTTCAAAACTTCACTCAACTTGTTAGTATTTATTATTTAAGTGACCAAATAACACTTGAGCAATTAGATTTTTATAAAAACATTGTGGACCTCTATGTGGTAGCGAAGAATATGCACTACTAGAATTTTCTCTATTTCATGAAAAATTTCTTGCAGATTTTTTACAAAAATTTGCAGGAAAAGTGTTTCCTGCCAATTTTCTTATAAATTTTGATCGGTAGGTAATACCTTCGTGGGTAATTAGTTATTGGGGAATTTCAAAATTCGCAG